>JAEEGL011972938.1_pt1 | contig 60499 bp, 86 predicted proteins | sample 9134231 | NCBI WGS metagenome assembly JAEEGL01 (sample SAMN16246548, study PRJNA631951) | gut metagenome | biome: gut microbiome; feature: rumen; material: fiber-attached | host: Bos | place: Iran: Karaj | collected 2018-10
CTCCAAAATTTCTCCGGGGGATGAGTCCCTAAAAAGTTTGTGTAATTAATCTTACTAGAGAGCGAGGTAAATTAAAAGAATTCGTATGAGTTGGAAGTATTACAACCCAAATCCGAAGTCAAATCTAGTTGGCGATTGCGTTGTCAGGGCACTTTCTATTGCTCTGGATCAAGATTGGGATAGCACATATTTGGGAGTAACAGAAAAAGGTTACGAACTAAAAGACATGCCATCTTCAAACGCAATTTGGACAGCATATTTGAAGCGAAAAGGATTCAAAGCATACGTTATTCCAAATGAATGTCCTGATTGTTATACCGTAAAAGATTTTTGCGAAGACAATCCAAAAGGTTTATTTGTTTTGGCAACAGGTTCACACGTTGTCACTTGTATCAATGGTGATTACTATGATACATGGGATAGTGGAAAAGAAATTCCAATCTATTATTTTAAGAAAGAGACGGTACGCTAAATGGCATACAATAATTATGTTCCTCAGTTTTATCAACCTCAGTATATGGCTTCTCAGATGCAGCCAAACGCAAATCAGCAGAACAATTCTGGAATTACTTGGGTCCAGGGAGAGAATGCTGCTAAATCGTTTCCTGTAGCTTCTGGTCAATCTGTTCTTTTAATGGACAGTGAGAATCCGGTAATGTATATTAAGAGTACAGACCAAAGTGGCATGCCTTTGCCCTTACGTATATTCGACTATACAGAACGAGTAGCTAAATCTCCGGAGGATTCCAAAAGTAATTCTTCGGGAAATGTTGATTATGTTACAAAACACGAATTCGACAAATTTAAGGAGGAGATGAAACAAGAATTTAAGAAATATCGAATTAATAAAGTACCGTCTAAGGATGTAGAGAAAGGAACTAATTAATGCCGAGTCCTATTTACCAACAGCTCCAACCTAATAACAGTTTCGAAAACATGCTTATACAATTCAAACAGAATCCTATAGCCATGCTTTCCCAACGTTTTAATATACCTATGAATCTAAACGATCCAAATCAGATTTTACAGTATTTATTAAACACTAATCAAGTTAGTCAACAACAAGTTAATAGTATAATGCAAATGAAAAACAATCCTGCTATTCAAAATTTACTCGGGCGATAGTCGCCAAGTTTTATTTCGATTCTATTGGTTGCGCAACGATGGAATAAAAATTCTTTTTGAAGGAGACTTATGTATGATTTCTAATGAGACAGGTAACATGGTAATGCCGGTTACGCCGATGTATAACGGTTGTAACACTGGTAGTTTTGGTAACAGCTTTGGTGGCGATTGGGCATGGATTATTCTGCTGCTCTTGCTCGCTGGCAATGGCTGGGGAAATGGTAATTCTTATGGCGGTAATGGCAACAATGGTGTTCTTCCGTATATGTGGAACACCGCTACACAGAATGATGTAAATCGTGGTTTCGATTCTGCAGCTACCGCCGGTCAACTGTCAAATATTCAGAACGCCATCACAAATGGTTTCTCTAGTGCAGAAGTAGCAAACTGTAACAGAACCATTGACGCAATGAATCAGAATTTCGCAAATGCACAGGCCGTAAATCAGGGTTTCAACAATCTCGCTTCTCAGCTCGCTCAGTGCTGCTGCGAAAATAGACTTGCTGTAGCAAATCTTGGTTCTGATATTGCTCGTGAGGCGTGTGCCGATCGTCATGCAGTAAGCGAAGGTGTTCGTGACATCATCGCTACTCAGACAGCATCCACACAGCGTATTCTGGATCAGCTTTGCAATGATAAGATCGATGCTAAGAATGAGAAGATTGCTGATCTTGAAAGATAGCTTACAATGGCAAACTTTGCTGCTTCTCAGACTGCACAGAATGCGTTCATTCAGAAGGGTTTCGCCGATGAGGTTGATGCCCTTTACAATCGTCTTTCTAATTGTCCGGTTCCTAGTGAGCCGGTTTATGGTAGAACCCCGATCTTTACATGTAATCAGGGAAACCAGGGATGCGGTTGTGGAATGTAATATGAGGTGATTATTTTATGGCAGAATATTTAACAAGGGATTCGGTGGAAACTGTTGCATTAAACGCTCCGATTCCATTTCTTGATTCTATACCATGTCCGAATGGTAGTGTATACCACCAAAGCGGATCTGGTATTTTTATTCTAAAAGGTAAAACCAACAACTGCTTCGCCAGATACGAAGTTGAGTTTACAGCCAACATTTCAATTCCAACCGGTGGTACGGTAACTCCGATTGCCACGGCTATTGTAGTTTCTGGTGAGCAGAAGTTAGGAAGTAGAAGTATTTACACTCCAGCAGCAGTTGGAGATTACGGAAATGTTACAAGCAGAGCAGTAATTGACGTTCCTAGAGGATGTTGCTTTACAGTTTCTGTTGAATACGTTTCTGGGGTTACTGATGGAACCACTACCCCTACACCTAGCATTAATGTAATTGATGGTAGTGTTTCTTTTAATAGAACAGCGTAAGGGGGTAAATCAAAATGAAGGTTCTATATGGTATCAATGAAAAATTCGAGGAAGAATTAAAGAAGCTTTGCAATAAAGAAGATCTTACTATGACAGAAGTAGATGCAGTGTATAAGATGGTTGACGTCATCAAAGACATTAAAACCATAGAAGCTATGCACAATGCAGAGATGGACGGCTATTCTGGAGCATATGGTAATGCTTATGCTAGAGAGTATACTAGAGGTCGTGGTGATGATTATGCTAATGCAAACGCTTATAATTCTTATAGGGATTATTCTGCTGCAAGAGGCCGTGATGCTATGGGTCGCTATACAAGTCGGGATAGCATGACCACAGGTAATAGCCGACATGATAAAGAAGACATGATCAATGATCTTCGAATGAAGGCTAGAAACGCTCGAACAGAAGAAGAGCGTGAAAATTATTTGGATATGGCAGATCGTCTTAGCATGTAAGTACTTATCACTTCCGTAATCGAATTATTGGTTTAAAAGGAGGGTTCTGGTCTATTTCAGGCTGGAGCCCTCTTTCTCCAATAAACAGTTTTCAACTTTAGAGGCTTTAATTAAACGATTGAATTGTGTTGTCGATCGCTTTACTAAGGCCTCTAAATAAAGGTGGTGAATAATATGGCTACAAAAAAGTCACCGCCCGCTTTTAATGATGATGAACGAGAGAAACAGCTAATTGCTCTTGCATACGATGAAGTAGAAAGACGTATTCGTAATCACGAAGCGACATCTCAAGAATTGGTACATTTTCTTAGGATGGGCTCTAGTAGAGAGAAACAAGAACGTAAAATCATGGTAAAGAATGAAGAATTATTAGGCGCTAAAACAGAATCCATACAGAATCAGAAAAGTACCGAAATATTTATGCAGGATGCACTTCTTGCATTTAAAGTTTATGCGGGTGATGAAGATGGACAGATGCTATAGTGACTTAATCAAACTTCCTACGTTGGAGGAACGTTACAGATACTTAAGAAATGCGCATTGTGTCGGATCGCAAACGCTTTATGGGTACAGACCCCTATATCTACAATTCCTCAAATCTCCGCAATGGCTAGAACTTAGAAACCAAATAATCTTAAGAGATGAAGGCTGTGACCTTGGTTTAAAAGACTATCCAATAAGTGGGCGAATAATCGTGCATCATATAAACAGTGTACAGATTGAGGATCTAATTCATATGAGAGAAGATGTGTTATTGAATCCAGAAAATCTTATATCTGTTTCGCATACAACTCATTTGGCTATTGACTATGGCGATGAAAACTTTTTACCAAAGCCCCCAGTTGTCAGATTGCCATATGACACATGTCCATGGAGGTGAATTGAATGGAAGTTGAAAATTCTATCTACTTATCAGTAGCTACGAAAATCGGAGGAATCGGTACCAGTGAAGATTTCCCTACAGATTTAGTCGACGCAATTAATACTTGCTTTGCTTACTGTCATCAGTATGACTGCGGTCCTGAAGAAGGATTTGCAATCACTGGAGAAACAGAAACTTGGGACGACTTTGTTTGTAAGAATGTCGTGCAGAAGAATCTTGCTAAGACTTATATTTTCTTAAAGACAAAGAGAATCTTTGATCCTCCGCAATCCGGTCCATTACTCTCTGCTCTTGATAAAGAAATTGAGAAGCAGGAATGGTTCATAACAAATCAAAGATAAGGAGGTAAACTTTTATGGCTAAACGTGAAATGCCCTTTGAAGAAGAAGTAAAAGAGACAAAAGAAACAAAAGAAGTTAATGAGTCTAAAGAGAAAAAGGCAGAAAAGGTAGTAAAGGCTAATAAAGGTGTTGCTAAGGGCTGTTGATAGAAAGTGAGGAAAAATCAAAATGGCTTTATCAAACGTAGCAACGCCCAAGTACTATGGACAATTTAAATCCAAAGTATTAAAAGGAGAAATACCTATAAATCGAGAGATCGAGATGGAAATGAATCGGATCGACCAACTTATAGCTAACCCTGGAATTTATTACGATGAGAAAGCCGTTGAAGGTTGGATCAAATTTTGTGAACATGAAATGACACTCACAGATGGTAGCGAAGTGCATATGCTGGACACCTTTAAATTATGGGGCGAGCAATTATTTGGTTGGTACTACTTTGTTGAAAGAACTGTTTATGAACCTGGAAAAAACGGAAAGCAAGGCCGTTATATTAATAAGATGATAAAGAAACGATTAGTAAATAAACAATATTTAATAATCGCCAGAGGTGCTGCTAAGTCAATGTATGCGGCATTTATTCAGGCTTATTTCTTAACGGTAGACCGAAAAACAACACAGCAGATTACTACTGCGCCTACTATGCTTCAGGCAGAAGAGGTAATGTCACCTATTAAGACGGCTATTAATCGTTGTCCCGGTCCATACTTTAAATTCCTTACCGCGGGTTCTTTACAGAACACAACGGGTAGTAGAGCAAACAGACCCAAATTAGCTTCTACAAAAGAAGGTATTAAGAATTTCTTAACAAATTCAACTTTGGAAATCAGACCAATGTCTATTAACAAATTGCAAGGTTTGAAAGCCAAAATTTGTACTATTGATGAATGGCTTTCTGGAGACATAACAGAAGACGTTATCGGTGCTCTTGAACAGGGTGCTAGTAAAGGTGATCAGGATTATTTGATCGTTGCCACCTCTTCGGAAGGTACGGTTCGTAATGGTGCGGGTGATACAATTAAGATGGAGCTTATGGACATCCTTAAGGGAATTTATAAGAACCCTCATGTATCTATTTGGTATTACAAATTAGATGATGTTAAGGAAGTTGCAAATCCTAATTTGTGGATCAAAGCAAATCCTAATTTGGGTAAAACAGTTACATATGATGCATATCAGCTTGACGTTGAACGTGCAGAAAAGGCTCCGGCAACAAGAAATGACATCTTGGCGAAACGTTTCGGAATTCCTATGGAAGGTTATACATATTTCTTTACATACGAAGAGACACTTCCGCATAGAAGAAGAGATTTCTGGAACATGCGATGCTCTATGGGTGTTGACTTATCACAAGGAGATGACTTCTGTGCATTTACTTTCCTATTTCCTCTTCCTAGAGAGCAGTATGGTGTAAAAGCTAGAAGTTATATTTCACAAAATACATTGGACAAACTCCATTTGGCACAACGACAAAAGTATGAGGACTTTATCAATGAAGGAACTTTAATGGTTCTTCCGGGAACAGTGTTAGACATGCAGCAAGTGTATGACAATCTAATGAAGTTCATAGAGGATTCACAGTTTGAGGTGTGCTGTTTGGGGTATGACCCATATAATGCAAGAGAATTTGTAGGATGGTGGGAAAAAGAAAACTCACCTTATGGCATCGAGAAAGTAATTCAAGGTGCAAAAACGGAATCAGTTCCTTTAGGCGAATTAAAACTCCTTGCCGAGAATAGGTTGCTCATATTTGACCAATCTATCATGACCTATACTATGGGTAATTGTATCACAATTCAAGACACTAATGGCAATAGAAAGTTACTTAAACGACGTTATGACCAAAAGATCGATAATGTTTCTGCATTAATGGATGCTTGGGTTGCGTATAAATTGCATAAGGAAGAATTCGAATAAAGGAGGTGTTATATTTGCGTAATGACATACTAGTACATTATGGCGTAAAAGGCATGCTATGGCGTAAAGGCAAAAAAGGCAAGCCGGAACCTATGGGATTGGCTAGAGCTAGTGCTATCGCTTCAAATAGTAATATTAATAACGCTAGAAGTAAAATTCAAGCGCAACGTGAAGCGGATCAAGCAAAGGCTGCCGCCGAAACTAAATCTCCGGAATCAGCTGCCGCTGCTAAACATAGAGATGCTAAAAAGAAAGAAGCTAGCAAAATAAGCGATGCATATAAAGAAAAAGTAAAGAAACAGTTTGCCGGTGTAGATCCGGGAAGAACTGTAAAACCAAATCATAGTTATGATAAGATAACGGAAAAGAAGAAACAGACACCTCAGTATAACGATAAAGTTCAGCAGCCAGATAAGGTAATTACGGAGAGAATGCTTAGAGCAAGACTTCGTCAGAATACCGGAAATGCTGTAAAGAAAACTACTGAAACAAGAACATCAACGTCTACGAAGAAGTCTAAATCTTCTGGCTCTTCTGGCTCTTCTGGTTCTTCTGGTGAACGCCATAATACCGTTGGAGATTTTAGAACTAAATCATCTGGTGGTTCACAGAGCAAATCGCCTAGAGGATACGAAGATTATAGAAAGAATAAAGGACGAAGATAATACTTGTTAGAAGGAATTTTACCTAATCATTCTTCCAGGAATAGAATTAGACCTTCGAATTTTTAGTATTGGAAAGGAGGGCTACATTTGAGAAACTATGATGATGAAAGATTGGCGGCCCATTTTGGTGTTCCTGGTATGAATAGGCCTAACGCTTTGCGTTTTAGGATGAAAAAACCAAAAATGAGCCCCGTCAAAAGTGAAATTAAGGAAGAAACTATAGAGCACGAAGATAAAAATCAAAATGAAAAGAATCCATATGAGGTTAACGAGCTCAACGGATTAGTTTTAGTGACAAAACAGAATGGCGATGACTCGGAGATGGCTATTTTCGATTTAAATAAAGTTAATAAAAAAGAAGTAGACGACTATATTAAGTCTCTACAGAAGGAAGAGAGGTGATACCATGGAGAAAGAATTGTATCATCATGGTATAGAAGGTCAGAAGTGGGGTAAACGCCATGGACCGCCTTATCCTCTTGATAGATCTGAAAGTAGAGCGATTAAGAAGCAAGCAAAAGCACTTGCAAAACAGGAAAAGATTCTACGTAAGAGAGGCTTGTCATCTAAAACAGCATCTAAGTATGCCAAACAGCTTACTGATGAACAGCTGAATGATGTTATCGACCGTCTTAAGAGAGAAGAAACGTATAAGAATCTTGTTAAAAAGCCTGAAAAAGAAAATAATAAACCAAAAATTGAGAATCCTTTAAAAAATAAAGATAATAAACAGCCTAATACAGATCCAAATAGTTTCAAAAATACAACAAAAAGTATTCTTTCTAGTGGAGCTAAAACTTTAGCTGCAGCTGGAATTAAGAAACTTGCGGATGACATGTTTAAAGACCAGAAACCACCGGATGTTAGTTGGTCTAGAGACAGTACTGGAAAATGGACTGTGAGAGGAACAACAAATGATGTTAATACAATAAAGAAGTTTTTTACAATGGCTTGGGATGTGGTTGAGACCGAAAACAAAAAATCAAAATCCGGATATTCTAAAGCCGATGCAGAAACTATTATTAAAGCATATGAAGAATGGCAACGTAATAGAATGTTAAATGAAACAGTATTAAAATCGCCAGCATCAAAAAAGTAAGGAGGTAGCACTAACTAATGAATATTACCGATAGTATCAAAGGAGCATGGAATGCATTCTCCAGATCTCGGTCTAGTGTTCTAGAAACTGCTACTCCTGTATATGGTCAATACGTAAGTCCGAGTTATACTCGACCAAATAGAAAACGACTGTCAAGAGGTACTGAGAAGACGATTCTTAACGGTATTTACTCAAAAATGGCAGTTGATGCTTCTATGATTGATTTTCGACACGTTCTTTTAGACGAAAATGAGAACTTCGTAGATATTGTACGAGATTCTATTGACATGCGTTTGCATATCTCTACAAACACAGATCAAACACCAACGGCTTTTTTTCAGGACTTGATTATGTCAATGTTTGATGAAGGTCACGCAGTAGTTGTTCCTGTAGAAAGAGATGATGAAGAGAACGAATTCGGAATTAGAGATATTTATTCTTTACGAGTAGGTAAGGTTGTTCAATGGTATCCAAATCAGGTTCAAGTTGAGTGTTTTAATCAAAAGACACAGAAACAGGAACGCATCCTTATGGATAAGAACGATGTATGTATCATTGAAAACCCGTTCTATTCTGTAATGAATGAATACAACTCTACCGCACAAAGAATCATTAGAAAGTTGAGTTTGCTGGACAGCATTGACGAAGAAGCTGGTTCTGGAAAATTAGACATTATTATGCAATTGCCGTATACTATACGCGGCGAATCTAAGAGAAAATTAGCTGAAGAGAGAAGGAACGATATTGAAGATCAGTTGAAACATTCGAGATACGGTATTGGATATATAGATGCAACAGAACGTATCACGCAATTGAATCGACCTGCAGAAAACAATATCTTAAAGGAAATCGAGTATCTTAACAATCATTTGTTAACGCAGCTTGGTATTCCGCCTTCCATTATTGACGGTACAGCCGACGATGCGGCTAAGATATCGTATTACAATTCAGCAATAACTCCTATTCTTAGAGCTATAAGTGAAGGACTAACAAGAACTTTCTTTACGGAGATTAGTATTCTTGACGGACATAGAATCATGTACTTTAGAGACATCTTCAAAGATGCACCTGTTACACAGATGGCTGAATTGGTTGACAAGTTCTCTAGAAATGAGGTTCTTACTGGTAATGAGCTTAGAGGTAAGATTGGTTATCCGCCTTCAAGCGATCCACAAGCCGATCAGCTTATTAACAAGAATATTTCTCACAATGAGAATGCGGTTGGAAGTCCTAATTTAAATTTACAGGAAGGAGAAAATCAAAATGAAGTATGACTTTTGTGGTTATGCTACGCGTTACAATGTAAAATGTAGCGATGGCAGAACTATCAGAAAGGATGCTTTTGCGCATTGTGATGGTATTACTGTCCCGCTTATGTTTCAGCATGGCCACAATGAATTAGATAACATTGTTGGTAACTGCTTGCTGGAATCTAGATCTGACGGTATGTACTGCTATGGTAGTTTCAATGAAACTCTTAGCGGCGATACTATGAAACAGTGTGTTGAGCACGGAGATATTACATCTCTGTCCATTTACGCCAATCATCTTCAGCAGAATAGCTCTTTGGAAGTATTCCATGGTGATATTAGAGAAGTAAGCCTTGTTCTTACAGGAGCAAATCGTGGTGCTTATATCGAAGATATTAACATTGAGCATACAGAAGATGGTGAAAGCGAAGCTATCATTTATACAGATGCATCTGATTGTGAATTTGCTTTGTCTCATGGTGAGGAATCCGTTGATTCTGATACTCCTGATTATATTCGTGTTATTGATACCATGAATGAAGATCAGAAGAAAGTACTTGCATCTTTGGTTTCTGCTGCTTCAAAAGGCGAACTCGATCTGAATATGTCTCACTCTGATGAAGAAGAGGCAGATGAAGGCGAGAACGAAGAGTACGAAGAATACGATGACGACGTTGATGAAGAAGACGACGAAGAGTATGAAGAGTACGATGATGAAGACGACGAAGACGAAGATGAGTATGATGAAGATGAAGACGAGGAAGATGAAGAGTATGATGAAGAAGATTACGATGATGAAGACGAAAACGATGAAGGAGGAAACGAAATGAAAAGAAATGTTTTCGAAGCCCAGATGAGTGACAATCAGGCTGTACATGCCGATTTTGCTCAGATTGTTCAGGATGCTGTAGTAAATAAGTCTACACTTTCTGATTCTATTCTTATGCACGCCGAGGATTATGGCGTACAGAACATTGAAGATCTGTTCCCGGACCCGAAGGATCTTAACATGCCGCCGGAGTGGATTAAGCCGGAAAACGCTTGGGTACCGGTAGTACTCAATGGTGTATCCCACACTCCGTTCTCTAGAGTTCGTACACGTTTCGCTGATATCACAGCTGACGAGGCTCGTGCGAAGGGTTACGTAAAGGGTAACAGAAAGAAGGAAGAAGTATTCGCACTGCTCAAGCGTGAAACCACTCCTTGCACTATCTATAAGAAGCAGAAGTTGGATCGTGACGATGTCATCGATATTACCGATTTCGATATAGTACCGTGGATCAAGAATGAAATGCAGATGATGCTCGATCTTGAAAGAGCTCTTGCTATTCTTGTTGGTGACGGTCGTGATGCTTATGATGAGGAAAAGATTCCTGAGGATCATATCAGACCGATTTGGAAGGATGACGAGCTTTATACAATCCGTCATCAGGTTTACTTCCCGGAGAATGCTACAGATACAGATAAGACCGAAATCCTTCGCGAAACAATTCTTCGTTCTCGTAAGAACTACAAGGGTTCCGGTAATCTGACCCTGTTCTGCAGCCCGGATTGGCTCACAACTATGCTCCTTGCTAAGGATGGTTTCAATCGTTCTCTGTATAAGAACGATGCTGAAGTTGCATCTGCTCTTCGTGTATCTAAGATTGTGGAAGTTCCGCAGTTTGACGATCGCGTTTACACAGATAGCGATAACAACGAATTCGATCTCGTTGCACTTCTCGTAAACCTGTCTGACTACAAGGTAGGTGCTGATCGTGGTGGTAAGACGGAGTTGTTCGATGATTTCGATATCGACTTCAACCAGTACAAGTACCTGTTGGAGTGCCGTTTCTCTGGTGCTCTTACAAAGGTTCGTTCTGCAATCGTTGTTGAGGCTTCTCACTATCCGATGCTTAAGATCGGCGTAGAAGCAGCTGCTCCGAACGTAGACCTTCTCGGTAAGACAGCTTCTGAACTTCAGTCTGGTATCCGTGTTAACGATCTCGGCGAAATTCGTGGTACACTTAAGTACGTAACGAACTACGACGGATTTGAGCAGGGTGCTCAGGGCAACTTCATTGGCCTTAAGATTAATGTAGAAGATGGTTCTACGACTACGGTTGAAATCCTTGGTGGTACATCTGGTCCGTCTACTCTGGACAGCGATTGCCTGTATGTTGGTCGCATTGCTAACAAGCAGCAGAAGATTCGTATCGTCACAACAAAGGACGGTTCTACAAATACCGCTATCTATAGCCTCAAGTACATCAATCTCGAAGCTAAGAGATCCTAAAAATCAAAATGAGATTCTCTGGTCCTGTGGGCTTTGAGATATATTCTGAGGTAACTCCTGGTGTCTGGGACACAACTGTTGTTGAGAAGCCATATAAGGGGGACGTTGAACAGGAAGTTAGAAGATTATATCCTACTGATGACCGAAACGACGACATTAATATTGACAATAGAATCCGAATAACAGCAAATCCTTATGCTCTACAGAATTATCAGCAGATAAAGTTTGTAGAGTATATGGGGAGCTGTTGGATTGTTAAGACTGTTGATATACGAAATTATCCCAGTATGTACTTATATTTGGGAGGTGTTTATCATGGCAAACGACAGGCCAAGACAAAACAAGAGGATTAAATTCCATAGACGGTTGGAGGCTGCTGTTTCTGGAATAACGGGATTATATTTCCAAAAGCCCCCGAATAAGATGATGGAGTATCCGTGTGTTGTCTATACTTTGGACGGTATGAGAACCTTTCATGCCAATAATCAAAAGTATTTGAATGTACCTAGATACACGGTGACCCATATTACTGAGGACCCGGATGATGAAGCTTTCTATGATTTGTTGAATTTCCCCTATTCTTCGTTTGATAGACACTTCACTTCCGAAGGTCTTCATCACAATGTTTTTACTATTTACGATTTAGGAGGAAAATGAAATGACAAGAATTCTTTGGGATCAGGTCGGTGAAAGATTTTATGAAACCGGTACTGATCATGGCGTCCTTTATGTAAACGATGGTGTAGCTCGTGAGTCTTGGAATAGTGATTATGCTCCTGGCGAGGCTTGGAACGGTCTCACTGGTTTCACTAAGTCTTCTGATGGTGGTACGGCTACTAAGATCTTTGCTGATAACATCAAGTATCTTAACCTCATCGCAACCGAGGATAGAAAGTTCACTATTAAGTGTTACACATATCCGGATGGTTGGGATCTTTGCAACGGTCTGAGAAAGGTTAATGGTGTTAAGGGCCTTCGTGTTGGTCAGCAGACTCGTAGACCGTTTGGTTTCTGCTGCCGTACTCTTATCGGTAACGATACAGAAGGTACAGACCTCGGTTATAAGCTTAATATCTGCTATGGTGCTACAGCTTCTCCTTCCGATGAAGACTATCAGACAGTTAACGATAACCCGAGTGCTATCGAGTTCTCTTACGAGGCTGAGACGATTCCGGAAACAATGCCTGGTTACACAGGTCTGAAGCCGTGTGCTATCTTTGAGATCGATTCTCGTGACTTTGAGGGCGATGACATCGAGATCCTTAACGACCTCGAGGATATCCTTTATGGTACAGAGAGTTCTGATCCGAGACTTCCGAAGGTTGCAGAACTTCTCGAGATCCTTGGTGGTACAGCGACATTTACTCTGAAGCTTATCCAGGGTGATGATACAACTCTGTCTGTTATCCGTGGTGCTGATGAGCCGCTGTCCAATAATGCAGCTATCAAGGCTGACGATGTACTCACGATCTCTGTAGTTGGTGGTACTGTTAAGGTTAACGACGTTCCGTTCACAAGTGGTAATACATTTACTGTTGTTGGCGATACGAAGGTTGAATCCACAGCTACTTGAAATCCTGGGTCTCCTATGACAGTTACTTTATCGGATCATTTGAAAATGGAAATTGTGAGCGGTACCATGATTGATTGGAACACTGGTGAAGTCGAATATTCAAGTACACCGATTGCTTCTATTATTGGACCTATTAGTAATTCTGTAACATATTTACCAGTAGATCCCGAAAATGAAAATTTGGTATTTGGGTATAGATTATTAGCCAATCCTATTGATTATGTAGCAAATGATAAATGTAATATTGCAGTTAGTTCCACTACAAAAGATTTAGAAACCCAAGAAGAATACACAGAAGAATTTGATAGTTCTGAATTTGGGGATATTCCATTGGCAAACAATGGCATTTTTACAAGCGAAATTGTTGACCCAAATAGCAACGGATATCTTTTTGGACTCGAATATGACAGCGTATCTTATGGAATAACTGCTACATCATATAAAGCCGTTTATAAGATGACATATGAAGTAAGTCCGGATATTGAAAATTTCAGTGTAACCAGAAATGGTGTCCAATTGGAAAATAATTCTGATATATATCAAGGAGATATTTTACGTATACAAGCTACTTCGCAAAATTCAATGCGTATGGCTATTAATGACGAAACAGTTTTATCTTCGGTTTATTCGATAGATTATCAGTACACTGTAGGATCTAATGTTCATATATCAATTGATGCGAGGTAATTGCCACAAGTACCTATCAAAAATTCAAAATGAATTGGGAGAAACTCATGCAGCGGAGTTTTAACGGCAAGAGAGGGGTCGGGCTCTTGCTATATTTTTATACATTTTACAAACAGAAAAGGAGTAATAAGATATGTTAGCAAAAACTATTACCTATACTGATTTCAACGACACAGAAAGAACAGAAACTTTCTATTTCAATCTCACAAAAACAGAACTCGCTCAGCTCGAATACAGCCATGGTGGCGGACTTACTGAGTGGATTAAGAGAGCAGCAGAAGCTCAGAATGGTAAAATCATTCTTGAAGTCTTTGAGGAAATCATCAAAGCAACTTATGGTGAAAAGTCTCCTGACGGAAGAAACTTCTTGAAGTCCGATGAGATTTTTAACAACTTTAAAGGGACTAATGCATACGATCAGCTTTATATGGAACTTGTTACAGATGGCGACAAAGCCGCAGCTTTCCTTATTGAGTGTATGCCTAAGGAACTTCGTGAAGAAGCAAGAAAGAACCAGGAAAAACTGGCTAAGGATAACACAAAAACCATCAAGAAAGTTGAGTCTTAAGTTATGTTAACAATTACGATTAAAGCAAGAAAAGATGCTTGGAATTCTGATACTGAGACTTTCGAAAGTTTAGATCGTGATTGGACCATACAGCTGGAACATTCTTTGATTTCCATTAGCAAATGGGAAGCTAAATGGAAGAAACCATATCTTTCAGAAACCGAGAAAAAGACAACCGAAGAGGTTCTCGATTACATCAAATGTATGACAATTACTGGAAATGTTCCTGACAATGTTTATCTGTTTATGGATGAAGAAAACGTCAGGGCAATCGAACAGTATATCAGAGACCCTTATAGTGCAACTTGGTTTAATGAAGGAAATTCTAAAGTACGAGCAGGAAGCAGATTGAGAGGCGAAACTCTTACATCTGAGTTGATTTACTATTACATGCTGGCAAATGAAATTCCATTTGAAGCACAGAAATGGCATATCAATCGCCTTCTCACTCTGATTCGTATTTGCTCAGAAAAGAATGCTGAAGGTAACAAGATGTCAAAGAAAGACATTCTTAAACGTAATTCTGAACTTAACAAAGCTAGAAGGATGGCACTTGGTACGAAAGGTTGATGCCTATGAAAATTTCTATTACTAGCATTGGTAATTGGAATGACACAAGTAAACTTTTAGAAAGATCTTCTAGACTCAGTGTAGAACCGCATGTTTTGCGTCATTACGCAGAATTAGGTTTGAAAGAATTAGAAAAAGCAACCCCGAAAGACACGGGAAAAACTGCTAATTCATGGTATTACAAGTTAAATCAAAATGAAAAGGGTAGATACAAGATCACGTACTATAACAGCAATAAAGTGGATGGTGTTCCAGTTGCTATTATATTACAGTATGGTCATGGTACTCGCAATGGTGGATGGGTAGAGGGTCTGGATTACATTAATCCGGCCCTTAAACCCGTCTTCGATGAATTAGCTGATAGAGCTTGGAAGGAGGCGATTTGGTGAGTACTTCTATCGATGAACGAATAGTTGCAATGAAGTTTGATAATAGAAACTTTGAGAAAAATGCAGCTGAATCAATACAGACAATTGACTTATTGAAGTCAAAACTTAACTTTGAAGATGTTCAAGAAGAACTTAATAACATCAACACTTCCAAGATTAAACAGGAATTCTCTAGTTTGGGTGATATTAATACATCTAAATTTGAGACAGTATTAGATAAATTACAATACAGAATGAGCGGACTTGGTATATTTACAAGCCGTATCGTTCAGAATGTAGCTGACGATATATATAAAATAGTAAAATTAGCAGGATCTGGTATTGATAAGGTTATTGACTTTACTAAAGGTGGTATCATTCAAGGTGGTTACTCAAGAGCTTCTAATCTTCAGCAAGCCAAACATCAGCTTGAAGGCTTACATATTGCTTGGGAAGATATTTCTGCGGATATCGACTTTGCCGTTAAGGACACTGCTTATTCGCTGGACCAGGCTGCTAAGGCGGCATCTCAGTTAGTAACTTCAGGTTTGATGCCTGGATGGCAATATAAGACACTTGGTGGTCAGGAACGCGACATTGATACAATGGCAATGGTTCTTAGAGCGGCTTCAGGTGTTGCCGCTATGGGTGGCGGTTCTGTTGATTATGCTTCTGTAGCTGACATTTTTATAAAGGCGATTTCAAAAGGCAAGTTTCAAGGTGAAGAATTTAATAGTATTTCATATGCAGCAGGTATTAATGCTAAGCAGACACTTGCTGACTATTACAATGAAGTTAGTTATAAAGGAAAAACTAATTGGACTTCGGAAGATATTGAAACCATGGGCAGCAAAGGGCAGATTGACCCTATGCATGTTATTGAATCATTGTATGAAAAATTCGGTGAGCATGCTGTAAAGGCTAATGAAACACTTACTGGTGTAATGGCTAATACAAAGGCGGCTTTAGCAAGAATCGGTGCTAATTTCTTTGAGCCAATTATTGCCAATTCGGGTCCATTAGTTACTCTATTTGAGGTTCTTCGTAGATCAATCAATGATCTTAACGCTGCAATTTCGCCTGTAGTTAAGCTTTTTGCAAATGACGTAGTTCAAGCGCTTGAGAAGATAACGAATCCGTTTATAGAAAAAGATTATATTCGTGATGAAAATGGAAATATCCAAAAAGACGAGTATGGAAACGATATGTATACCTACAAATGGAAAAAGTTTGGTGGTATATTCTCAGATTGGTTAGACCCATGGCATGAAGAAACAGAAGTAAAAGCCGATATAGATAGGTATAAAATTCCTACTATGGACGCTCAGGAAACATATATGCAACAGTATTCCTCTCGTGCTGAGAAGTTTGCATCTAATATGCGAACCATTTTCACTAGCACAGGAAAGATCATGTATAATTTCTTTTCTAATAATAGTAAAGCATTTAAGCAAGTCTTTCCGGAATACAAAGGCATGGCTGATCTTATTGTGAAAGTTACGACAAAGATCGCCGATAAGTTAGAATGGATCTCTAATCTCGATTTCTGGAATCCTCCAATAACTTGGAAAGATTCTGGATGGTACGCGATTATTAGAGGTATATTCTCTGGTATTGATATTATTTACAGATTTGGTAAAGCTCTCGTTGAGCATTTTATTAAGCCAATATTTAGTGCTGGTAAGACAGCGGCATCTGGTCTTGGTATTATGGATTGGATTGTTAAACTGTCTAATGCAGTATATGAATTCGATCAAAGATTAAAGAATGGAGAAGATGTTTTCGGTCACTTCTTCGAATTCATCAAGAATAAGTTAACGCAACTGAAAAATTTCTTGGGAGACCTTTTTACCGGAAAGTTGAACATTTCCGAGAAGCTTAGTTCTCTTAAAGAAACCTTAAGTTCAAATATTAGTATTCCTGGCTGGGATAGCATTGCTAATGTATTCTGTAAGATCGGAGATGCTATTGGTTATGCATTTGATAAACTCAAGGAGTTCTTTGGTTTCGGAAAGAAAAAGGATCAGCTTGAGTTTACAACAGGAGCTGGTGGTTATGCTACTGGCGGCGCTTTAGGATTACTTAATCCGATCCTTCCAAATGCAGGAGCAGTTGCAGGTATTATAGAGAAGTTTGGAAACAAAGAAGACACCGAAAATCTCCCGACAATAGGGGAAAGAATTTCTGGTTTCTTTGGCAAAATCAAAGATGCCATTATGGGGTTTGATTTTAGTGGTGCTTCTGGAGTATTAACTACGTTTAATATTGCATTGATATCATTTGTAGCTGTACTAGCGTATGGACTATATAGATTATTCAAAATAGCGGACGTTGTTATCATAAGATTACCTGTCTTGGCAAATAGAATAGTTACTGCTTTTGAAACGTTAATGGATGGAATAACTCTATCTCTTAAAGCGTACAGAACAGAAAAGTATTCTCAATCGCTTCTTAATTTCTCTATTTCTATAGGAATTTTAATTGGCGCATTTACAGTATTGTTTGGCGTTATTTACTTAATAGAGAAACTTGACGCGGAAACTGGTACAGACTCTTTAAAGAAAGCTGGATTGGTAATAGGTCAATTCGCATTGTTACTTGGCGTTTTTATGGCCATTGTAATGATTTTAGCAAATAAGTTAAATAGTTCATTCTCAGTTGGAAACATTAGAGAACTTAAGGAATTAAATATTACGACAATGCAAGGTACTATGATAGCCCTTGGTGCTATATTAAAAGCATTTGTAATAGGACTTATTGCTATATCAGCATTGTTAATTATATTAGGTGCATTGCCAGAAACTCTAATTAAAGACGGCGCTATAAGATTGGGCGCTATTGCTGGTGTATTTGCAGTGCTAATTATTGTTATAGTTGCTATAACAGAATTACTATCTGGAGCTAAATTAAAGGGCGCTCTTGAGGTCGGAAAGAATCTTACAACCTTGAATTATGCTAGTGGTATACTTGGTGTTGCCAGTGTTATAGCTGCATTTACGATAGGTGTAATGTTGTTAGTAATACAAGTAGCCATTCTTGGCGCTTTACCTTCAGATGTATGGAATGATGGTATACGTAGATTAGGATGGATTGCTGGCGGATTGTTAGCGTTTATCCTAATTCTGGAAGTCGTTCTTGGTATCCTTGATAGCAAAGCAGGATTGGCTGGTAGTAAACAAATAGTAGCTACATTGTTTGGTATAGCTACATTAATAACAGCATTTGCATTTAATGCATTAGCTATTGTTGGCGCACTTAAGTTATTGGATTTTGTTGATAGTCCGATAAAGAACATGGCTGTCTTGGCAGCAATATTTGCCGTGATGGGTTACATTTCAGAAAAGTTATTAGGAACTGCATATAGAAGTGCTTCTAAATTTACAGATTTTCTTGGTATTGCGTTAATGATGTCGTTCATGTCGGCTTCGTTGCTTATTATTGCGCATGCTTTACAGAGAGTCGGAGATGTAAGTAACCTTTTAGGTTCTGTGTTAGCATTAGGTATACTATTTGGTGAAATAGGCGGAGTATTATATTTGTTAAGCAAGTTAAATACTGGTGATATGGTATCTGTAGCTACATCTATCACAGGAATAATGATCGGTCTATTAGCTATGGCAGGTGCGATTGCTATAGCAGGTCATTTATCATGGGGTGAGATAGGTAAAGGAGCTGTTGTTATTACTGGTTCGTTAATTGTTATATCCGGTGTCGCTTTAGCATTAAATAAAATAGCTAATAGTAAATTCGGAAAAGGCGGATTTGGAAAATTAGGCAAACTTGCTGGTGGAATAGCTCTACTTAGTTTGGCTTTAATTCCAGCGGCAGTTGCTATTGCTGCTTTAATGATAGTAATGAAAACAGTAGAAATTGAACCTGACGAAGCTTTGGCATTAGGCGGAACGTTAGGCATAGTAATCGCCTCTTTGGGTGCCGTGGCATTCTTCTTAAATAAGTTTACCACTAATTCAAAAGGCGGAGCTAAGCACGTTCTTTCTAGTTTGGGCGCTATATTATCTTTGTGTTTGCTGCTCGTACCAGTTACAGCTGCAATTTCTCTTTTATTTGCCGCTTATAAAATGTCCGGCATAAGTTTAGAAGAAGCAGTAGGTATTATGGCCGCCTTTGCGTTAGCTATATTTGCTATAGCTACTGGTGCAGCCATGATTGTTGGCGGTGTCGCTAATATTGGTGCAAAAACAACGGCAGCTAGTTTAGCAAAAGCAACTAGATCTATGGTTGCTATGATGGCTGCAATTGGTGTTCTTATGCTCGGTTTAGGCGCTACCATTCTTATTATTGCTAAGAGTGGAGCAGGAGCAATGGATATAGCGGTTGCTGTTGGTGCTATCGCCGTTTTGGGTATTATAGTCGGTGCTTTAACTAAGTTCTTAACTAAAATAGCTTCTTCAAAAGAGGGCACTTTTGGTAAAGAGCGCATGAACAAGACAATAGAAATGCTTGTAACCGCTATATCTGGCATTGTTATTCTTGCCGGTGTTGCTGCGTTACTTACATTCTTAGATGTCGGTTCTCTATCGCAGTCGGTTCTTATTATAGCAGCGTTAGGTGTAATTATTGGTGCTTTAACCTGGGTATTAACTAAGATGGCTACTTCAAAAGAAGGTACTTGGGGCAAAGATCGTATGAACAAAACAATAGAAATTCTTGTTACTTCTGTAGCCGGTCTTGCTATTCTTGGCATGACGGCTGGAATTCTTTCAACATTAGATCAGTCAAAATTATGGTCTTCTGTTGGAGTAGTAGCAGTTCTTGGTGTAGTAATGGCTGGTTTAACAGCATTGCTAGCTTTTGTAGCTCAGTTCCTAGAAGATGTTCCAGTATCAGCTATGCTCTTCCCATTAGTTACTATGGCCGGAGTAACTCTTTCTATTGTCGCCATTGCATTTACATTAGCTCAGATTAATGATCTTGACATGGAAAAGATGAATCAGCAGCTTATGGTATTCGGCATTGGATTAGCGGCAGTAGTAGTTGTTATGTCAATAGCTGGTGCATTACTATCTACAATTGCTCCTGGTTCATTCTTGGTAATTCTTTCTCTTGCCGCTGCATTAGTAGCTGCCGGTGTAATGTTCTTCTTAGTTGGAGAAGGATTAAAAGCTGGTGCTGAAGCATTAGAAATGTTTATTGACACATTAGGTGATGAAGAGAAGAGTAAGAAAGCAGAAAAAGCATTTGAAACGTTCGGTTCTGCATTGGCTACTGGTTTGGCAGCATTTATTCACAAGGTTGCTGAGGTTATGCCACAGATAATGACCGACCTCGGAACAATATTCCAAAGTATTGTACATGCCGTTGGTGAAGGAATCAAAATGATTGCCGCTGAAATAGCTAATGTATTTGCTGACGAAGAATTTAAGAAAAACATTGGTGCTATATTGGATGGGTTAGTTGACATTATATTTGATTCTGTTCTTCCAGCTCTTGGCAAATTTGCTACTAGATTAGGTAATGAAGTATTACTTCCTCTCGGTAAGCAGATTGGCGAGTCCTTGTGGAACGCTCTTAATCTTAGTCGCTTTGAAGAGCAAATAGAAGCCGCTGATAAACTCGGTCAAAAGGCTATTGAGCAGTCACTAGTAAGAAAACTTATGACCGAATTCCCAGAAATGGATGCTGAAACAGCGAAAGCTATTGTAAATAGTAGAGCTTCTCAGCATGCTATACAGGAATATCTTGAATCTGCTTGGATATTGACTCCTGAACAAAGAGCCGCATATATAGATACATGGGTAACTGATACAGTTAACATGTTGCGATATGCGGATAAAGAGTTACTTAGAAGAACTCAAAAGGCAGAAGTTGGATCTGATAAAGCAAATGATCTGGGTGTTCAAAATGGTGAATATTATCAGGCTAGAACCGCTAGAAACGCTGCTCAAGAGATCATGGATAAAGCATATAACAAGCCTGTTGAAGAGGTTCTTGGTATTACTGATGAATCTGTACAAGAGACCGTTACATCTGTATTTGAAAAAGCACCTAGATGGGCTTGGGAAGCTATGCAAGAGGCAGTAGAAAAAGGAGCTAGTGAAGAGCAATTAAAGTGGATAGCAGATTATGCTAATAAGTTAGAAAACGAAGAAATAATATCCGGTAATAAATTAGAAGATCTTATGGATTATATCGGCGATATTGCCGTTGAAGGATTTGATGATGGCGCAAATAACATGAGTGAGCATCCTCTTAGGATGGACTTTATATCTGGAACTGGCGGTTTCCTACAAAGAGCATACGAAGAACTCGGAATGACTACAAAGAATGGCAAAACCGTATCCAGTAAAACCGTTGAGATAGGTAATCAAACTATTTGGGGATTAATAGCCGCATTCGAAGATTCTACTAATAAAAGTAGGATGGGCGATGCAGTAATAGCTTTCGTTAATAAAAACATCATAGATGCTGCTAAATCGGAAGAAGCGCTTGACATTGCATCTCCTTCAAAGAAGATGAAAATTGTTGGTGCATTTGCTACAGATGGTTTGGTTGATGGTATGTTGTCAAAAGAAGATGATGTTGCAGATGCTACGTCGTCTTTGATTAATACAATGAATACCGGACTCAATCCAATGTACAATGCTGGTAAAACAGATGGCGAAGCTTATGGCGAAGGCGTTGGTGCTGGTATTGAGGATGCTATTAAGAATTCTGGAATTAAAGATAAGATATTCGATAATATTAAAGGCAAAATTAATATGGATGACCTTAAGGGTAAAGTAGGTCTTGGTAAAGGACTAAAAGAAAATGTTGAAGGTGTAAAGAGTATCTGGGAGACGTTGAAGAAAGCCGTTACAAATGAGAACGGCGACTTCGATCTCGGATTTATTACAGAAGGCATCGACTTAGAAGAAACGCTAATGTCGGCTCTTGGTCTCGGCGATATCACAGGTCAGTTCGGAGCTGCCGGTGTCGGTAATATTGACACATCTGCCTTCAACATGGATCTCGCTACGCAATCCTTAGACATGAGTAGTTGGAAAAATGAGTTTGAAGGATTCGATGTAAATGATGCTATTTCCTCGAATACTCTCGATCTCAAAATAGACCTCGACACATCTGCCTATGACGATTTCTACAAGGAATCTGCTACAGGTAATCTTATTAGAGGTATCCCAACACAGACGTATCGGAGAATTCCTACGAATTCGAGTTATGTTAACAATTATACTTACAATCAGAACATTACATCTACTCAGCCGCTTAGCACAAGAGAAGTTAATCGTAACACTCAGCTTGCTCTGACTAGAAATAGATGGAATGTTGGCGGTGGAGGAGGTTTACGCAGATGATTAATTCAGTAAAAGTAACCACTAAGACCGGAAAAAATGTTACTATGGAACTCAGGGAGCCGGAGAAATCTGGCTTCCTAGTTCGTAACATTAGCGGCGTAACAGATGGAGCGGTTGATGTAAAAGCAACAGAGCTTACATCGATTCCGGGCTCTATTATATCTGGTACAAGAAAAGGTACTAGAAATATTGTATTCGATTTAACTTTATTATGGAAACAAACTGTAGAAGAAATGAGACATGAATGCTCATTATATTTTCCTATCGGAGAAGAAATTCGTCTCGACTTCTCTACAGAAACACGTAATAGCTTAATTAGAGGTGTTGTAGAATCAGTTGAACCGATCGTATTCGATTCTAGTCCACACTGTGGTATCGATTGTCAAATCTCTATTCAGTGCGCTGATCCTAGATTCTACACAACAACTAATCATCAGTTTACAGTATACGACATGCATAAGAAAGGATATGGTTTCCATATGCCATTCGGTATTGCTAAGCATACAGAAACTCAATACCCGAAGCCGGTTGGTGTTCTGGATAGACTTAAATCCAACATCGCGTCATTCACATATGATGGAACTGTTCCGGAGGGTCTTGTATTTTCTGTATTCTTCAATAACGCATGCAAATCGGTCTCTATCAAATCTCTTAATGATGGTAGAGTAATGACAGTAAATCCCGTCGAGCAGTTTATTAATGGAGATGTTCTCCGAATAAGCACAAAAGCGGGACAAAAGTCTGTACTGATGTATCGTAATGGTAACGCTAGAAACTATCTCGATTACTATGATATCGCAGAATCAAAATGGATTCAAATTTACCATGGTCAGAACTCGTTTGAGATTTCTATTGATGGCGGAGCTAGTAATGCTAATGTAACCGTTATGATAAGCTATACGGATACATATTGGAGTGTGTAATTATGGAAATGGATGTAATTATATTAAATAGTAATTTCCGAAGAGTTCTTGCTGTTGATTATTCAACGGAATTCATTTGGAACAGATCCTTTTTTGGCGATGGATCTTGTGAGATTCATTCTCCGGTTACATCTGATTTATTACTATACGCCAAGAAAGGAAACTATATCATAAGAGCGGACGACCCAATGGTGTGCGAGATAACCTATGTTGAATTACAGGAAAATCTCGAAGAGGCAGATTCGCTGATTATTAAGGGAACTGACATCACAAAAACCATTCTAAATAAGCGAATCATATGGCTTAATTTCATCTATTCTGGAGCTATGATAGGATTAGTCAAGAAACTCATAGATGACAATTTTGGTACGAACGCAATCGCGGATAGAAAGATTTATGCTACTGACAATACGCCTATGATTAATGTAGTTAGTGTTAGTGGCGTAGCATCAGAACCATTGACGTTTAAATCTCAGAATGAACAAATAGGAGAATGTTTGCAGCAAATCTGTCAGGTATACAATTATGGCTTCTTGCTTACACTTAACATCTCGGATTCCCATGTTGTACATTTCGATCTTCGTATTTATGCACCGGAAAACAAGAGTGCAACCGTACAATTTTCATACGAAAACGATAACCTATTGACGACAAACTTCACTTCTGAGTTTACCAGTTCTCCTAATATCGCATTGGTAGCTGGTGAAATCGGCGAGACGTCTAGAAAGTATCAATCAGTGGGATCTCCTGTGAGCGGACTGGAACGTACGGAGACATTCGTAGATGCTCAGTCTTTGTCCAGCTCTCTCGATTGGAAAGACGTATTTCAGTCTTATCCGCCAAAGAAGAAAGTGTATGATTTTCCATATGATCCAGTATATGGTGGCTATATGGAACCTTTTCAGACTAAAGTTGATGGCGAAATGGTAACGATGTATTACTACATCATGGGCGCATTCAAAATAGCTATTGAAGATGTCGGTCATTTGACTGTTTTGAAGAAAATATTCAAGAGTTATGACTGGTGGTTGGAGAACGATACTGATTCCGGCGTTACTACATTTAACGTAAATAACGCTAAAATTGCAGTATTCTCTTATGATGCCATTGCTAATCCACCGGAAAAAGACCCTGAGAATGAAGGCGCATACTTAGATGAACCCGAAGTAATAGCGTTGGACGTATTATATTTGTCCATGATGATGACAACTGGTTATCAGAGTCTTTGTGACTTCGGGGGTACGTACGCTTTCTCTGGCGAGATTAATCCAAATGTGATGTATACGTACAAGAAGCATTACAACGTAGGAGACTATGTCATGGTCTCTAACAAATACGGTATTGATGCAGTCGCTCAGATTACAGCAATAACGGAAACAATGGATGCATCCGGTTATCACGTAGATGCAACTATTGAACAGGTTACTTCTAAAGAAGAAAGAGAAATACTGGAAGTAATTTGTACAGAAGATGTTACGCCTATTGCTACTGAAGCAGGTGTAATAATTACAATGTAAGGAGGTAAATTCATGGCTAATACTGATTTTATTAAGACAAGTCAGATTCCAGCTGTTACATCAGAAACTGGTATTTCTGACAATGATAGAGTCGTTGGTGTACATGGTGGAACTTCTACAGTTGCTATGTCTGTTTATGCATTGAAGAAAAAGATAGTAGAATCTAATGAGAATGATGCTAGAATTCGTGCTGTATCATTTACCCCAGCAAGTAAATCCTCATTCGGAGCAGTTATGGTTGGAGACGGTATCGATGTCGAAAACGGAATTATTTCCGTAAGGTCTTTTTACACAGATCTTATCAAAAAGTTAGATGCCGGTGACACCGAAATTACTTTTACAAGTGATGTAATTTCATCTACTATGGACGTTACTATTTTTACAAATGTATTTGGCGTAAATCCTAAAGCTATAGCAGTAAGTGACCACACTTTAACCCTTACATTTGCAAGTCAGCAAACAGATTTATATGTGAAAGCGAGGATCTGGACATGATTTTTTATGAATGCGGTGGAGGAGCAGAAGAAAAAAAGCTCGGATTTAGATTATCTTCGGGAAATGGTACTCAAGGAGTATTTCATAGCGGACGATATTGGGGTGGTATTCAAGATAAAAATCAGGGATACGTTCCATTAGCGAAAGACAGTTACAATGCTCCTGTATACACTAATGGCGCTACAAGAGTTATTCATATTCGCTTTTGTATCGATTGGGTTACAAACGATCCTAAGGATTTATGTGGAGTAAGATATGGTGGAAGTTATTGGCCATGCATGCCATATTTGTATTTTTATGGCCAAAATTCTGAGTATTTTTTAAGTGCGAGTTTCTCATCTAATGGAACTTCAGTGGCTAAATCTATAAGGGTATCAAAAAGTTATATTCCTTATGTACAAGGTAGATGGTATGATGTGGAATATGGATGGGATAAAGATACTAAGGAAATATATCTAGAAGTTACAGATAGTGAAGGTAACCATCAAAAGGTAACCGATACACTTGATACATTATATCAGTATTCTACAGATTACGAATTTGCAGTCGGTATAATGAATCAAAATTATGGAACATATGCTAATAATGTAACTTTCGACTTATGGAATACATGGTATGAAGAGAATCATTCTAGACTAGTTTGGGGAGTAAAAGGAGGTTGATTAAATGGCTGAAACTCATGACAATTATATTGAACAAGATTTTATAGAATGCGGCTTTTTCAATGCCGTAGAAGAAAACGGAGAATTTGATAGAGAGTATTTTGCAGAGGATTTTTGTAAGCCATATCACCGAATTATATCTGATGGTATTTTTCCTGTTGATAAGGATATGCCTAATAAGGATCAGCCTGATTTTAAGGTAGTATATGCTAATCAGGGCAGAAACATCACATTACGTGCTGGCGAAGGTATTTTTGATGGAAAGTGGTTTCGCTTAAAAACTCCGCAGACCATTACCGTTCCTCCAAATGATCAATCAGCATGGACGAGAAAGGATAGCATTATCATTAGAATTGATAATCGTGTAACTACTCCTCCAACATATGATCCTAATATTACCGAAGCATCTAAACGTAGTGGCCATATTATATATCGTACGGGTATACCATCAATCCAACCTGAAGAACCGGCATTAATTAATCAGGATGGCGTAAAGGAATGGAGAATCGCTAACATTATAGTTGGTCCAAACGTAGGCACATTATCAAATGCTGATATTGAAGATAGACGAGGTATTGACACGCCTTTCGTAGCTTCTATTATTAAGAATCTTAATACTCAGCAGTTGTTTACTCAGTGGAATGCTTTGTTTAACGCTTTCTTTAGCACGACAAAACAGAACATTGACGATTGGATTGAACAGTTGACAGAACAGCTTTCTGTAGAAACGTCTTTCCAGTTCCTTCAGCAGAATTATACAACGGTTGGAACAACGGCATCCATTCCGATTAACATTACTGCTTTTGATCCCGAACATGATATTTTGCTCGTTAGTGTCAATAACTACTTGTTGACCAATACGGTGGACTATAATGTTACGTATGACGCAACTCATGGTTATTATGTTTGCAACTTTACCAATAACGTCACAGTAAATGCAAAAGTAATGTTTTATTGTGTGAAATCCGTTATTACAGGAGAACCGACATCTCTTATTGCTGAAGTAAATGCTTTGGACAATAAGGTACAAGAGTATATTACCGATCTTGGATGGCAAAATGTAACCCTTGAATCAGGAACAGCAGCAAGAACGGTGCAGATCAGAAAGATAGGTCAAATGGTTTATCTTAGAGGCGTTGTAACAGGTATTACAGCATCCGGAACCGTGATTGCTCATTTACCTGTAGCGAGCGTTTCTTTACCGAATTATTGTCCTGATCAAACAGTGTACATCACTCACAAGTTCTCGACAAATAATGGTCCGGTAGCAAACATTACTATTGACCAGTACGGTGCTATCACAATTGCATCTGTATCTGCAACGCCATCTAGTGATATGCAGCTTGCATTGGATGGAAGCTGGCTTACTGTTGAAGTAAATCAACCATAATTTGTAGTAAAGGAGGATTATATTTATGTCAGTTTATGGTAGAACTGGGACTAATATTGTCGAATTAGATCCCTTATTGGCTTTGAAGCAAGATAAGACAGACACAGAACACCTCGAAACTACAGATAAAACGATAGTTGGTGCTATTAATGAAGTACGCGATATGGTACAAGATGGAAGTGCTAAAGGTACGTTACCATCGGATGTCCGATTAAATTATGTTGTGCATCCCGGAACGTATTGGCTTAATTCATCTCATGATGATTTGCCTTATACTTATCCTGTTGGTCAAACGATTTATTCTATTCTTGAAGTAACAGCCGCCTCTACAACATCTGGATCTTATCTCGTAAAACAGATGTGCTATAGAGTAGATGTAGGAAATGGATATCAGATCAATTATATCTACATGCGTGTACGTGTTGGAGATAACTGGTCTGTATGGCAAACCATGTGGCGTGCAGACGGTTTCGCTAATAAGAAAGTTGGCGATGGATTTGTTATTGACGCTAATCTGAAGCTCGATCTTGCTCCAGCAGCAACTGATAAGCTCGGTGGTGTTATCATCAGTGGTGGTGGTCTTGCTATGGAGCAGAGTGGACGTCTTAAGCTTACGCCAGCATCTGAATCTGCACTTGGTGGTGTTTATATTTATCAAAATGGTGGTCTTGAAGTTAATGAGAATGGTGGTATCAGAATGAAGCCCGCTACATATCAATATATGGGTGGTGTTATTATTGACGATAGTCTTGAAGTAACAGAAACCGGTGTTCTTAAACTTAGATCGTCTTAAAGGAGGAATGATCAATGGATCAATTATATTTATCAGCGTTCATCGCTTATCTTGAAGATCAGGTCAAGAATCATTCCATTTATGTTTGGTCTGCTCAAGGCGAAGGGTATAATGTTATATCTGATGCTTGGATCAAGAAAATGGAAACCTCCGACGTAAATGCTCAGAGAGCAATTAAATTCTGGCATAAGCAGGTAGCCGCGGGTTATGGTAAGGTGCTTAAGGCATTTGACTGTTCTGGTCTTGGTATGTCTTGGCTTGAGAAAAACATGAAAACGCCGGATCTTACAGCGCAGGGTATGTATTCTACCTTGTGTGATCCGATCAAGAAGAACCAGCTCAAACGTGGAGACTGGGTATTTAAGAAGAACTCATCCGGTTCAATCTCTCATATCGGTTATATTGTAGATAAGGAACTCAATGTCATTGAGGCTAAGGGTAGAGATGATGGTGTCGTTAAGAGACCTATTAAAGCTACAACTTGGACTGTCTATGGTAGACCGAAGATGTTTACTAGAGATATTAACGGAGGAGGAGATGACTGGGTCGTAACTCGTGTGCTTCGTGAGGGGCAGAAAGGAGACGATGTACAGGAAATGAAGAGGAGACTTACTGAAAAAGGCTTCTCGAAGAATATGTCTTACAAGGATAATACCTTTGGTAAAGCGACTAAAGAGAATGTTATCGCGTATCAGAAATCGCTGTGGCCAAACGATCCTAAAGAATGGGACGGTATTGCCGGACGTAAGACATTAACTGCTCTTGGGGCAGTATGTGTATGGTGAGGTGAGAGACATGGATTGGAAAGTACAAGTTGTTGTTACAATCATTACTTCCGTCCTTGCATCATCTGGTGTATGGGCAGTCGTGGCACGGATTCTTGACAACAAGAGCGTGAAGACGCAAATGTTGATTGGATTAGGGCACGATCGGATATGTTTTCTAGGAATGGAATACATCAAGCGTGGGTATATTTATGCAGACGAATACGAGAACCTCCACGACTACCTATACAAACCTTATGCGAAGATGGGCGGTAATGGATCTGCCAAAATGATTATGGACAAAGTAAACAAATTGGAGGTGAAACCGCGAAATGAATGACTATCAAAAAGAACTCTGGAAGAAGAGACAGGAATACGAATTGGCTCATAAAGACAATTCAAAATTGCCAGTTAAACCTAAGAAGAAAAAGAAAAAGGTTAAACAAAATACTGATAATTATGTAACTGGTAAGACTAAACAGTCCACAAATAAAGCTACTAAAGATGCTAAAAATAAAGCGCATATGCAGGATTTAGTTAATACGTCAAAGACTAAACAAGCGACTAAGAAAGCCACAAAAGACGCAAAAAGGACTGCGCATACCAACGATTATTCCAATATTACAGATAGTACAAAAAATGGAAAAAAGAAGAAATCGAAATTAAAGCATAGTGACTTATATTTGGCTCATCATGGTGTAGAAGGTCAGAAATGGGGAAAGCGTAATGGACCTCCGTATCCTCTAGATTCTTCGATTTCAACTGGACACAGTTTGAAGAAGAAAAATAAAGGCGTTAAAGATGGATCTGCACCGGGACCTTATGGTGGAACTAGACACACGGCTGAGGAACTTAAAGCTAGTATCAAAGCTAAGAAAAAGACTGGCGAAAAGCTTACTGATGAAGAGAGACTATACAGAAACACACGTAGAGGTGCGATGGTAGGCGGCGTAGTAGGTGGAGTTATTGCTGGCGCTGTTACAAATAGAAAGATTAAGAAAGAACATGAAAATGAAGAGCTTAAGAAAGAAGTTCGCGATAAACTTGAAGAATACAGAAATAGTCAAAAAGATGGATCATCTAATACAACTGTTAAATTCCCAAAAGGAACAAAAGAAAATGTAAAGAAGCAAATAGCGGACGCTATGACCAAACGTTTTCAAAACAGTTCTCGTAGTTTTGATAAAGAAGGACTAAAATTTAGTAGTCATAGATCAATTGATACGCCAAAAGGTAAAGTAGAGCAGTTTACATTTTATAATAATGATGGTTATTTTACTGTAACTGGAGAAATGAAAAACGGAAAGTTGATACTTGATAAATCTAATTCTGGCGATTTAGATGTTGCGTGGGATAGTTAAAAACGGAAGGAGGAATTTTATGGAAAAGAAAGTTCCTACATGGCTAGCCCATCACGGTGTAGAAGGCCAAAAATGGGGCGTTAGACATGGTCCTCCGTATCCTCTAGGCAGTGATGTTTCTACTGGTAATAAACTTAAAACAAAATCTACTTCTTCAAAAAAGCAAACCGATAAAGCGGTATATGTTGCTGGAGCTGGAATTGGCGTTAATTTAGCGATATGGGCGGCTGGTATGGCTATTTCTGCCGGTGTTATGGCTGCAGAAATGCATGCTGCTAACAAACGTGATGCAGCACAAAAACAGTTTAAAAAGGATTATAAAGAGAAAATAGTTAATCAACTTGGAACATCTGCAAAAGAAATAGCTAATGGAAATCAAGAAGTTATAAATGCTCATAAAAAAGAAGGGGATCCACTAATTGTTACAAAAGAAGATCTGCAAGCCATAAATGCTTATGGTATAGAAAATCCAAATGCTAAATCAAATAAAGTAGATACCAAAAAATATAGAAAAAATCTTGGTAATGGATGGGTACAAGTAGTTCCTAGACGTGACTTATATGGTAGAAATGAGAATTGCACAAATTGTGCTACATCATTTAACCTTAATAAGATGGGATGGAAATTTAATGCGCCTCCTACTTTAGATGGTAGACCACGGTTACAAACAGCCGATGAGTATAAAAAGATGTTCAAAGGGAGTACGTCAAAAAATATATCGAGTAAAACAGAATTTATGTCTACATTGCATTCAAAAAAGAATGGGTCGTTTGGGTCTTTTGCGTTTACGTATAGAAATGGCTCTGGCGGACATATTTTAAACTGGGCAGTTGAGAATCAAAAGCATTATATTTACGATGCTCAAAATGCAAAAAAGATGGGCGTTAATGAATTTTTACGTAAATACAATCCCGATCTGACTTCTGGAACTGCTATGATGTTTGATGTAACCGATTCTACGATTAACTGGAATAAAGTATCAGAATACAAATACACATATTAATAAATGGAGGTAATAATATGGATAGAAAAGATATTAACGCTATATTAACCGCTTATAATAATGCAAATAAAACTAATAAAGAAATTCTTGAAATTTTAGAAAAAGGAAAAGACATATTTGTTCTTTTAGGAACGCCCAATACGGATGATAATGGGTACGTGCATATTAATGCCAGAAAAAAAGAAATATCTCAATGTTATATTTTTGATTTCTTTGAATCAGCAGAAGAAATGGACAAATATGTTATTTATTCCAAAAAAGGAGGTTGATGAATCATGACCGAGGGTCAGAAGAATTGGAAAACTTTCCTTAAAGCTGCGGTCATTAGAGCTGTGCGTACGTGGGCGCAGGTTGCTATTGGCTTCATCACAGTTGGTGCAGCGATCTCAGACGTAAACTGGGGTATGATGCTATCGGTATCTACTGTGGCAGCAGTATATTCTATTCTAACATCAGTAATCACAGGTTTACCTGAGGCTCCTGATGGCATAGAAGGAGACAAACCTGGTACGGACGATTAGTCCAAAGCAAGAATAAAAGATAGGCACATCGGATGAAAATCTGGTGTGCTTATTTTTTCGCGGTATATTCTGTTCCTTTAATGAGATGATTTCAAAGGAGGAAGTTATTATGAATAAAGAAACAAAAGATAGACTGAAAGCGGAATTGCTTTGGGAAGGAATTGTGTTAGGCGTTGCTGGTATTATAGCCGGTGGAACAGCTATATACAACACAGTAATGTATCATAAATGTGCCAATAACATTTGGAACGGTTTGTCAACGCATGAGCGTAATGAATTACGTAAGGCGTGGATCGAATGCGACAAAAATGTAGAAACATTGGCGGATGCATTATATGATGCTGTATATGGAATCGACGTATATGGCTGCAACGTAAACCTTTGCACAAATCCTAATCGAAGAAAAGATTTTGTAAGAACAGTAAAGATCTTACGGAAACGACTAAATTCGCCTATGGAAATCGAAGAGGAGACCGCGGAGTAATCCGCTCTCCTTATTTTTTCGCGTGAAAAACACGTCTGATAATAAGAATAAAAGGCATATAAATCTTATTGTTGGAGGATAAAACTATGACAACGACAACAAAAATTGAACAGATCAGAAACGAAATGGCACTCTGTGAAGCTATCATTAATAACAATGATAGTTCTATGAGTGAACAGGTTAATGCTGAATCTAGACTTAATGAGTTGAGATTTGAGTTTGATAAAGTAGTAAGAACGTAGGAGGAATTATTCGAAATATGAGAGATCATAAATATGGTCTCTTTATATTTTTTTCGCGTCATATTCTATCCTCTAGATGAAAGGATAATATTAGCTCAGTAGGTAGAGCACCGATCTAACAAATTGGAGGTCCTGGGTTCGATCCCCAGATTTGTCCTTTATATTTTTTTCGCGTGAAAATACGATGTTGTAATAGAAGTAAACATCTAAAAATTTTTAAGGAGGAACTTATTATGACAGATGAACAGAAAAACGCAATGAAAACTGGAGCAGCGTATAGTGCTGGTTATTGGGGAGGCGCAATCGTAGGCCTTACAATTATCGGTCTGGCGCATTCAGCGTGGAAGCGGCATAAGAGAAAGAAGGAAGAAAAACTTAAGAAGGAGGAAGAACTTCAGAAGAAGGAAGGCGCAGAGTAATCTGCCCTTCTTATTTTTCGCGGTATATTCTATTGCTATAATAGAATCAATAAAGGAGGATTTTGTTATGGATAAAGATATGAAAGCATGCATTGGAGCAGGAATTGGTATCGTTGCTTATGGTGCAGCGAAGTTTATCTTGAGAAGCAGAAGACAAGAAAAAGAATGGCTCAAAAAGCAATCAAAACTTATGTGGACTAATGATATGGGTCCGGACGAACGGAATTTTTGCCGTCGAATGTGGACCGCATCTGGTAAAGACATAAACGCAGTTGTTTATGCTTTGGCGAGCTTACCAATTATGGGTAAATCAATAGGCGTCTGCGAAGATAGTAAACTGGCATCAAAAGAAATGATTAAGACAATGAAGCAGATAATGAGGTGCTTAAGAGAGGAATTAGACTCTCCAGAAGAAGTCAATGTTGTTGATTAAAGTAAATAGCGATTGGAGTAAAATCTGATCGCTTTACTTTTTTCGCGTGGAAAACATGTCTGATAATAAGAAGAAAACATTTAAGGAGGATACAACTATGTATAAACAGGATATGATTTCTAGATTCCAGGATTGGAAAAGAGAAAGAAGAATCAAAAAAGTACAGAACGATCTGAAGAAATGGGCAGAAAAAGCAAAAAAGAGAATATGAAGAGGCTATGAGGCAAATTTAGCCTCTTTATATTTTTCGCATTAACATCGGTTATCTATATAGGAGGTGATAATATGGAACATGTATGTAAGAACTGTAGGTATCTTCGACGGGAGATAAAATCGTATCCGGAACAGAATAAGGTTGTAGAAACCTTCATTTGCGAAGACGATTATAGAACGATCCCTGAAGATGCATTAGAGGACATGGGATGTCAATATTTCATGGCCAAAAGAAGAACGAAAAAGTGATAAAATAGAGACTGGAATTATATTCTGGTCTCTAAATCTTTTTAAGGAGGAATAATATGACACAAAAAGAGAGAGAAATATTTGACGAATGGTTTGAATCAGAAATAATGCGATTAGTTCGTTTACGTGCGGAATTATGTCCAAGTCTTGATTCGTTTACATTTACTGATAAAACAGGTGACAAAAGATATGAGTGTAATGTAAAACTAGATGTAAATATTACTTTTAAGCAAGAGAATTGGAAATGCAAGAATTGCAATTATCTTAAAAAGGTTCATAAACAGGAAGAAACGGAAGCAGATACATTTATATGTATGGAAAAGCTTAGCGTCATACCGACGGAAATGCTTGGAAGCTATAGTTGTTGCGAGTTTGTATGGAAACAGGAGGAATAATATGAGTATTTGGGCAAATGAATTAGCACCGAATCTATTTGATACATACGAAGATTGGTATAACAATTATTTAAAATCGTGTGATACCGCTCCGAGTAATGAAGAACGAAATAATGCTTTTAATTATTTTAGAATTTGTAAAGATCTTGTTGATATGACGGACGAGTCAAAAAAGACATGCGAGTATTGTCATTATTGGGATCGATCCGAAATGAATTTAGACGACGAGGAATAAAAATATGGATGTGATAGAAGAACTTATTGTGAAGGGTAAAGAAGCCGTAAAAGGATTTCGTGAAAGTGGAGTAACGGACGAGCTTGTACTAGTAGTACCTTATACACTTTATATGGTTTATTTTAATAGTACATGGAAACAAGTAAAGAAAGAAATAGGCGTAGACCATGTAGAAAGATCAGAGATAGGTTTTCCAAACCTTGTAGAAGCTATGGTAGTACAGAGATCAGAGTATCTTAGGATGTTCCTTAAGAGTTTAGGCGAGAAGGAGAGTGGCGAGACATGATGTTTAATCCCGATTTGTTAGAATCTTTGGCAAAAAGAGAGAAATGGAATTGTAAACATGAACTGGAAGCGTATGGTCATGCAAACATGAGATGCAAGAAATGTGGGGCTCTTTTCAAGGTCGGTTATATGCAAGCGAAGGTGAAAGAAGGTGATAAAAAGTGAAATGTGAAACATGTTTACATATAGATATTTGTAGACTTAATGCTATTCCTACTTTCGGAATGGTTAACGTATCCTGTCGGTATGAAGCGCATGAATTAGTAGGAGAATGGATAGAAAATACTCGATATAGAAGAAAGGGGAAGAATATTTTGTTAAAGAAGGTGACAAAAGTGAGTGACCAGAATTTAAATAGACTAATAACGGTCCTTATGTGTCGTGGTCTTATTGATAAAAATGATAAAAAGTATATCAATTTTGAAATCGCAGAAGACACATGGTGTAAAATACCATTTAGTACTATACCAGAAATACCAAAAGAAAGACGAGGCAGAATAAATATTAGAAGGCGATCAAAACTTAAGGAGGAAGAAGAATGATTTTTACAATTGATATCGTAGACATTATATTTGGTATTGTCATTATCGGTGCTATAGTTATTGCATTATTCATATGTGTAATGTATCGAGTTGGAGAAATTATATCTAACTGGATAACAAACAGGAGGAAACGGAAATATGAAAATCGAAAATAATATCTGTCCTAACTGCGGTGCCGCGATGGTAGATGATTTTTCTTATATTAACGCATGGCATTGTCAATATTGTGGTACCACAATAGACAAAATGATAACTCGACATTTTATTATTGTGCATCCTAAAGTGAGGGTTACTCATATTAGAAACCGCTTTGCTTTAGATCATATTCCCTATTATGACTGTGATGGTAGTTTACAAAAATTTATGGAAGATGTTAAACGGGATATGTGTTATCATTTAGCAGAGCGAATCTTTGAAAATGTTGAGTTTGAGACGGAGGAAGACCTTTACACAAATTCTTATATCGTAAACGCAAAAATACGAATTGTGGATAAGGATTTTAAATTTTAAGGAGAAATAAAATGGTATTTAGTAAATGTCCAAGATTATCTACATGTCAAGAAGAATCAGAACGTTTTGGTACTGATAACGTCAAACTCCTCGATTCTGTGCAATGTGACGATTGTCATATGTGGAAAACGTATAAACAAGGTTTCGAAGATGGAGCTACTGCTATGGCTAATGCGGTTAACAATTATATTAATAACGATTTTGCAAAATCATTAGAAAGGGAAATTCTATAGGGAAGAGACAAATGAGAGGAGAAATGGAATGAGTTTATGTGATAAATGTATTCATAAGGATGTATGTAAGAACGTTACTACAGTAAATGAAAGCGAAGGTGTTGTATGTCCTAATCGTTTGGTAATTTTGTTCTTATGCGATAAACGAGCTGATTGCAAGGGCCCGTGTTATCCGGATTGTCATCATACTACCGATGTTAGGCATGCTAAACATTTTGAGAGAGTCGAGCAGTATTCAGACTTAGACTTAGATTCTGGTTACCGGGTATTTAAGGAGATTGAAACTGATGAAGATCGTTCTGATTCAGAAAAAGACAAGTTACGAATGTTTGTTTTACATGATGATGCTATTGCTGAATGTGAACCTGAGGGCGAAGAAGACGATGACTGGACCGCTTTAAAGGAGAGGCCGTTTGAAGGCAGACCTGGTACGAATCAGGACTGGGAGGATCAGTACTTATGAAGACAAACCTGGTACGGACGCGTGAAAATCATGTCCCTTAATAGAAGTAACTATTAAGGAGGAACAGATTATGTTTAATGGACTTTTAAAGAAGAAGTGCGATAAGTGCGGAAAAATCGTAAAAAGAACCGAGCTGGAAGGAGTTGCATTCGTAAGCAAGAATATGCGTTACGATTTGTGCTCTGACTGTGCATGGGACTTGCAGGTCTGGATGCACCAGAAACCACTTCAATTTGGTGATGAAAGTAACATATCTGTAATACCAGAAATGTGTGTTACAGACGGTGAAGGAGAAGTAGAGTAATCTACTCTCCTTTACTTTTTTAATAAGGAGGAATTATATTATGAAATGTCCGTATCAAACCGTAACAATAACTGAGACTATAAGAGGAATGGCAATCGGAAGTGGCGATTGTATTCGAACAGAAGTTGGCTTTAAAGAGTGCCTTCATGAAGAATGCCCTGCTTATTACGAAGTGCTCGTTGACGATGAATACGGTTTCGGAAAAGAAGCTGTTTGTCGCTGTAAGCGAGTAAATCAGGAGCAAGGAAAGAAAAAGTAATCCTTCGCGTTATATTCTGCTCCTGTAATGAAAGGATGGTGATTTAAATGGCAAGTCTTTATATCGATACATGCGATATCTGCCACAAACCATTGGATGGAAACTATATGGAAATCAGTAGCCATGTATGTAATCAAAGAAATCCAGATGGTGATATTAATTGGGGATGTCACATATGTGTTTTGTGTTGGAATGACAAAGTTAAATTTCCATATTCATTAATTGACGATTAAAGGAAATAATGCTGGGTTAATATCTCAGCATTATATTCTTTCGCGTTATATTCTGCTCCTGTAATGAAAGGATGGTGATAATATATGCATAACCGAAGACAGAAGTCGTGGAAGGAAATCGAGATTTCGAGGAATCGTCGACTCTGGATTACAGGAGTAGCTATTCCCGTAGCAGGGATGTTTGTTACTCTATATGCCAGGGTTCCCGGATTTCGCAGAGAAGTCAACGAGATCCCTCACAAAATGAAAGTAAAGTGGGCTCATGTGAAAAACAGAGTCACGGCCTTTCATAAGAAAGAGTAAAAGTTAGGAGGATTAGAATTATATCTAGTCCTCTTAGCTTTTCGCGTAAAAATCTATCCTCCTTATGATAGAAAGATTTAAGGAGGATTATATTTATGAAAGATTTAACGAGAAAGATCCTTGTAGGAATAGCTGTATTAATGGTGTTAGTACTGGCAGCGACAGGTATTGGCTGGTGGTTAGCCGGTCAAGTAATCGCGGCATCGGTATTGATGATCGTTATTGCGATTCCAACATTGATCGTAATCAAGATCATTCGTAAGTTTGCAAAAGCTGCTTGAATGATCTATCCAAAGGAGATTAGAATTATATCTAGTCTCCTTAGCTTTTTGGTGTATGAAGTTCCTACCCGTCTTGGTTCAACATGTGGCGATTCTTTAACTATTCTCCTTAATAGTGTTCGATTTGTCATGTTTTCTTGTCACCGCATGTGCTTATGTACCCAGGCCACTTCATCCGAATTTTATTCTCGACGCCTTTTGTTACTTTAACCGGGGTTGTGGCTATTAAGTAACTGAGACGGATAGGATCTTCATACACCAAATTACCGCAGAGTGGATGATGCGGTGAAAAAATATCGACCATCCTTTGTGGGTAGGGGAGCATGAAAATCGACTCCGGCTACACAGAGTGAGACCTAAAGCCCTGTGGTACTATTAGGACTATGCGTGGAGGCTAAACTCTTGTTTCTATAGAGAAGCCAAAAAGTACCTGAAACGCTAGGCAAATCTTGTTAATTACTTGGACGCGCCATCCGTAGAAAGGCCGTTAAACAAAGGTGTGAGTTATGCAGTGTATCCCTCTCTTTTCAGCTGCATGTAACCAAATTTCTAACCCATGTAGGAACTCTATAATCGTGGTTTACCCTTTATCCAAGTAGTTATCAAACACATTTAATGAGATGGCTAACGGATCAAAACCGTCTCGCTTGCAATTATATTCATACCAAATGAACCACCAAAATACAAATATTCCACAATCAAACTCCCAAACAAGAACATGGGTTGCAAGCAAGATAAAGTCCATATGCAAATCATCTCCTTTCTTGAAATTAATATGCTTTAGTATCGAGTTCTATCACCGATCTGTTAGCCATTTCATTAAGTGTGTTTGATAACTTCGTGAAAAATTTTGTGTAGTTATATTTTTTGTTAAGGAGGAATAATATGATAAAAGAAATTAATGTGTGTCCAAATTGTGGTGCTACTATGACTGACAATGGCGGAATTTTTTGGCATTGTGAATACTGTGGGTCAAAAATTAATAAAAAGTTTGTAGATTATGGTAATATTATTCGTGACCCCGAAAAAGAAATGCGATTTTTAAAAGAAGAGCATACTTTGATATTTCACGATCGCGAAGAATTAGAAATGTATCTGGATGCATTTTTTCATACAGTTAGCATTTATTCAGTAATAAGCCTGGCGAGCGCGTTACGTTTTAAAGGCTTACCGGCCAAGTATGTAGATACAAAATGGGTATGGACTCAAGATATGCTTAACGAAAACCCCATCGAAAAAGTTCATACCATAAATCGGTTTTGGCTTTTGAAATTACCAGAGCCGTTTTTAAGGATACGGAATATAAATACAATGCGGGCTAAGGAGGAATAATATGGAAGACAATAAAAAACTAGATTCAATTGCAGAGGATGTTTTACAAGCATTAAACATGATTGAAAACTTTGACCCATCCAATTTTGATGGAGATGAAGATCGACTACTAGATACACTTATTACATGTATTGCAGACGTTGGTGTTGGTTTGATCGATATAACGCATGTTGGATTAGGAGATGCTCCATTTAATCGTTATAGATTTCCATACAACGATACAGGAAGAACCCTTTTGGGTGATCTTTTAGACGAGTTACAGAAGAGAATCGATGAACGAAGAAACAATCCGGAATCGATCTATATTGATGATGTGGATTTGAATATTGAGGAGGAATAATATGAGTCAAAAAATTGTTTGTGATATCTGTGGGAGAGATGTAGACAGTAAAATGTGGACGTATAAATGGATGACTGAAACTGAAAAGAAACTTGTAGAATGTGATCATCAACGTTTAACTTCAGCAAAGTTAACTTTAAAACAGGAATATATGTTTGAAGAGGATCTGGATTTATGCGAATCATGTTATATAAAGTTAAATGAAAAAATAGATGAACTTAAGAAAGAAGCAAAGGAACCGAATGAATTTTTGGAAAAAGTAAACTCTAATCCAGAAATGCGATGTACAAATTGCGCTTTTAAACAATATAAATCTGGAAAGGGTTATATTTGTACTAAATTTAATATCAGACCGATTAGAAACTTTAGCATAGAAGTATGTCCTCATTGGGAGGCGAAATGATATGGGCAAAAGAACAGTATATTTCTGCGATATATGCGGAAAAGAAACCTTGCGTGATGACGAATTTTATGATATTCAATTCACGCAGCCAGGAGAACCTCTAGGAGCAGGACTTGGTTATGAAGTATGCGGTGAATGCTATAAAAAGATGCTCGATCATCTGATAAAGATTTCCAATATCGGTAAGGAAGAAAAGAAAAAAGAAGATATAAGTTGTAGCACTTGCAGACATTTGTCAAATACCGATACAGAAGTTTATTGTAAAATGAATCATCCTATAATGGGCGGACTTGGTAATAGTTGTTGTTCTGAATGGAAGTCAAAAACTCATTCGCACGAGAATCCAGCTACGTAATAGAACTATTATGTTTAGGAGGTGATAATATGGAACGTCAGTTCGACGAAGAGCGTTCTTTGCTCGAAATGAAGCATGAACACAAGATGGAGGAAATCGCCTATCAGGCGGAAGAGGATCGTAAGACCGAAGAGTTAAAGGCAAAACATGCCAGAAAACTCGAGGGAAAGAAGATTCTCGGAGTACTTGGTAGAGTGGTCCTTGGTGTAGCAGCATGGGGCATAGGCTCGTATGTAGTTGACCGAATTGGCGCTCCGAGGAATTATATTCCTAAGGAACGATAGGTCTTAAATTGAGGAGATTAGATAAAAGTCTAGTCTCCTTATTTATTTGAATTCATTATTTTTGTAAAGGAGTTTTGTTATGAGCAGAGCTATTAAATGTGACAGATGTGGTAAATTTGAAACAGTAGAGGCAAACCTAGTATTTGTTGATGATCACGGTGTTATGTTAATGACACTTCCGAATCGCGACTTATGCTCGTCTTGCGCTCTCGAGCTTACTAATTGGTGGACGTATCCGAGATTATATTCGGTTAAAAGCGTCGAACCATTAACGGAATCTATCGAGGAGTATGTTTCTTCTGATGGTACAGTATTCAAATCCAACGAAGAAAAAATAAAAGAATTGCAAAAAACGATTAACAAAAACATTCGTAAGGGGCTGGATCCAAAAGATGCTGTAAAGGAAAGCTTAATTGATTTAGGGTTAGGAGATCCTTCTCTTAGTAATGATTGGAAATATTCTCCTAGTATTCCGATGTCTCTTCCAGATGATACTGATGAAGGCCTTAAGCTTGAAACACCGGAGGAGGCAAAAGAGACCCTTAAAAGGGTGAATAAAGCAAGCAAACCTGGTACGGACGAGAAGAAGCCAAGATCAACCACAAACATCAAGTGGGACGATTATATGGTAGATAAGTTGTTCAATTTGTTACATGATGGAAAGAATCATGAACAAGCAGCAGATTATCTTGGAACAACGGTTTATTCCATTCAGGGTATTCTTAGTAAAATCAGGAATGCAAAATCCGGAGATAATTATTATCCGTATCATAGAAAGTATTCCTGGTACTTCGAAAAGCGTAAGTACAGACAGTGGGATAACGAAAGTATCGTTATTGTATTGGAAGATATTAAGCGATTGGGAACCGTAGCGGCAGCTGCAAAAGAGAATAATATCCCGGAATCATCTATTTATATGGTTCTTAATCGGGTAAAAGCATCTCGCAATAATCCGAATCACAAATACTATCCAATCTATGTCCAGTACGCAAACCTTCTTGAAAGTCGTGCGGATTCAAGCACAGAACCAAAAAGTAAAGATAATGTCTGGACAGAAGAACGAATTAAAGAGGCTCTTGATCTCAGAACCATTAACGGTCATAGCTGGAACACAGTTGCAGATATCATGGGTCTGAAACAGAGCGATATTCGTAGTTTGGTTCAAGGCATTGCGGGTAGTAATGGACGAATCCATAGGATTGCAAAAGAATATGGATATGGTGAATAAGGAGGTGATTATATCATGACAGACGAAGAAAGAGCAAAGATCCAAAAGGTAGTTGAAGAAAAGAATGAAGAATATAAGCAGGAAATGCGCATGTTAGCCAACCAAATGACGCAGGAAATGGCACATGTAAAAGAACCGGAAACGGAAGAAGAGGCTAATCGAATGCTTGATACGCTATGCAAAATGTATGCCTCGGCAGCAGTCATTAGTGTAGATCGTCTATTTAAACCGATGTCAGATCCATCTAGAAAGGGTGTAAGAAGAGACTTTGATAAAGAGATTATTGACAGAGCTCTAGGGTTTATTATTAATGAACTGCAAGATCGAAAAGAGCATATTGATGCTTACTATTTCGACGCAATGGATATCAATGTAACATAAAGGAGGTGATTATATTGACAAAAGGATTCAGTAAGATCGTGAATTACGAGAACAAATGTCAGACATGTGCTTATCAGGATACATTGCCAGATGATGAACCATGTAATGAGTGTTTGAGTAATCCGGCGCGTGACGGCGAAGAGTCACATACGCCAATCAATTATAAACCAAAGGAGGAAAGCAAATGAATGCAATTATTGCCGCTATTATATTAGCGGGTACGTACGTGCTAACAGGAATTATTAGATGGGCTATTATATTCAAAGTAATAGAGATCATCGCAAAGACAGAAAAAGATAAAAAGAGTGGTGACAAAGAATGAAATTATCAACAAGTCATTGGTTGCTTGGTATAGGAGCAGTATTAACAGCCGTAGCAACCGGTATAGCAACAAAATTAGCATCAGATAAGGTAAATGAAGTGAGGCAAGTAAGACAAGCACAGGATCCGGAGTTCCAAGATCTCACTTTGAAAGAGAAAATTAAGATTTATGCCTGGTATGAAGCCATTCCTGTGTCCATGGCAGTGGGTGTTTGTACCGGAATTTACCAGTCCTATAAGACGTCTCAGGAGACGATTAAAATAGCCTCTAACATATCTACAGGGGCTGGAACTGTAATAAACGGCTACAGAGACCTCACACGGGAGGCAATTGGCAAGAAAAAGGAGGACGAATTATATACAAAAGTTATCCAAGATAAGGTCATGCCGAAGAATTCTACGCTGATTTTAGGCGATAATGACTGCATTTGCATGGTTATATCTCCAGGAATTGACGGAAATGCAACCGGAATTCCGGCTTTTGTATCAAATGCAACTAAGATAAAAGAAGGACTTCTGGATTTCAACGCCAGATTTGTCAAAAGGGTAGGCGGTTCTGTTATGAATGATGCGAGCGCCTCGATAACAGAACTGTTAGAATTCTGGGGCGTGCATCTTGATAATAAAATATTGGATAAAATGGGATGGACTTGGCAAAAAGACGGTCCGGTTCAAGTGTCATTTAGAGGAGGAATAACAGAAGATAACAAACCAGTTCTTGGTATAGAATTTCTGTTAGATCCACATTATATTGATTAAGGAGTATTATATATGGAACACTTTAATCAAACAGTAATTAACTTAATGAAAGCCATTGGTACTCTTTTCCTCGTCACAATTATATTAGGTGCACCAGTTCTATTTGGTGTTGAATCCGTGTTACTTGCAAACAAAACGATAACCGAATTAGGAACCTGGCTTTGGAGCATTACTGGTGTAATTGTGGTTCTTGAGGTAATAAGCGTTTGGATCGGATTATTGGCAATAGTAGGTTATGAGGAGGAAGATAAAGATGAAATATCGACTAGTGGAAACGAAAGAGATAATTGATAGGGTGCTGAGGTTCAGTGAATCACATGCTAATAGTAAGTATAACAAGGCCGTTGTTGGCATCGTAGAAATGTATCAAGAATATCCTGAAATCTTCCGCGGCCTACATATATATGAAGCCGTTTCTGAGGTTGAAGATGCAAAACGATTTAAAACCAATTATATCTTCATCAGAGTACCATACAAAGATGATTCTTGCGACATACCGGATACTCTTGATTTCTCCCAGAATGATCTTAAATGTATGCAACGGGTAGCTATGGCTAACCCTAATCTTTTACGCTTACAAGCCTTATATTCCAAATGGGATCTTGATTGGTCTTGGTCACAGTCATCGTTCTTTTCCATATTTGTACAGATGTTATGGTATACTTTGCATACAAGTACATATACGGTAAACCAGTTAAAGGATTTGATGAAAGGAGGAGTGAAATGAAAGTGACAAAACGAACTCAATTTAGAGAAAAAATCTTTCTTGTTAGTGAACTAAAGCCGGGAATCGTATTCACAGGTTATTCACCGGTAACAGGAGATATTGTCTACTACATGATGTGCGATAGCACCAGCGTGGATAACATCTTAAAGCAGGCGTATTCTGAGGACAATAGTGTCACACCTGTTACGGACGACTTATATTTGTGTGTGAATCTCGCAACCGGAGAATTAGTATATTTCTCAGGCGATACAAGGACATACGTTCTCATGAATACGGAGTTAGTAGTTGGTGAAACCGTAAAAGAAGGCGCATCAATTATATAAAGGAGGTGATAACATGAACGAAAGAACTGATTTGGTGGTTATTGATTTGGATAAGATCGTAGCTATTCTCTCTGATCGACTAGCCCTTATTCTCGGTGAAAAAACCAAAGCTTTTATTGCGGATAATGACGATGTCTCATTACGTCAGCATGCAGAAGGTGAAGTAGCAGAGGAAAAGAAAACTATGCTGGTTGGCCCTCAAGAGAAATTAGAAGCATTCTATCAGGAACTGGATAGCATTTTCGTAGACATCCAGAAGAAACTTGGTATGGAGGAAAAGGAAGATGAACAGTCGAAGGATGATTCCGTATAAAGGTTATTATCTTAAATATGATTCTTATCGCAATGCTGTGTTTGTATACAAGTACATAGCCGGCAAAGCGGTTTTCCAATTTTCTGCTGATAACGATGCTGAGGCAAAGAAAGAAATCGACGAAGAATTAGCAGGAAAGGAGGAAAATGATGGAAAAGATCTACATAGTAATGACTGAGTATTTTGACAAAGTAGACAAGCTTGTACATACGGTGCCTATTATATCTTATGTGTCAAAGTCCGAGGCAGAGCGATTCATGAAGAAAAGGGACGAGGATGATAAGAATGATATTCAGAATCTGCAAAGCCAAGGCGTGTATGCAAAAAGATGGTATATTCAGGAGCTATCTGTTGGCGATTTGAATCTAACTGGTACGGACGGAGAACGAGAATCGTATTGGATCAAGAAGCGTGCTGACAATGATTGGGACGATTATATTTGTGCTAACTGCAGTTACACGGAAAACATTCACCCTGATTTGAAGCACGAGAATAGAGAGTATTGTCCAAAATGTGGGTATCATATGACAAACGGTAAGTAAAGGAGGTGAAATATGAGTGTATTAAATGTAAATGATATTAAATTCTTGTTTCGTATATCATTTGATGAGCGACTTGTAAACATTCAGTTAGTATCAGCAGAACCTATGGTCACAGATAATCAAGAATCGCGTTATATTCTTTACATGGAACCGCGTCTTTATTATAGGTTTGACGGTCGTATATTTGAGCCAGGAGAAGCGCGTGTTGTGGATTTTATTCTGAAAACCGTTCGTGGAGAAAAGCGTTATAAGAAGTATAATGATGACAATCTATTAAATCTGTTAGAGCGAATTGATAAAAATTGGCGTGGCGCTGTCGATGGTATTAGATCCGAAATAACTAGATTAAGATTATGTGTACAAACGCTGAAACTATCCTTAAATTCTAAGCCATTACGTTACGAACATGTGGATCCACAAGTTACATGGAAAAGCGAGGTTGACAAAGCAGACTTCCTTACCAAATATGTAGGTATCCCTATGGAAAAGGATAAACCAAAAGCGGTGGATTGCCAGGGGACGTTATCATTCTTTAATGGTAAGTCGTTATATTTGGACGCCATGTTAGAGGCTATGCGTAAGGAAACATATGTGCGTAAACCAGAAATTAAATATTATACATTTTCAAAGGAGACTAAAAACATGAAAAGAGAATTTATTAGAGAAGAGAAGCCGCAGACATTTGAAAACATTGTAAGAGAAGCTTATTCTTATCCTTCGTTCTTTGACCTTTCCGCTCTTGAGCCGACTGATGTATTTATCAAGGTCGACGATGAGCTGAGGACCATTTACATGGTAGTAGAGAGCGAAAATGAACTCAAATCTAAGAAGACAGTGCTTAACATCTTCACAGGTAAGCTTGAAAAGATGGATAATGAAACGAAGGTACACCTTTTCGATATTGATGAAGTAAAATTCGTCACTGGTAGATTCGTTACTGATACTAAGAAGGCGGAACACGAGGAGGTCTAACATATGGCATTCTTACGTGGAACTTGCACATGTAATAGATGCGGAACCGAGTACGAAACTAAGTTTGATACGTACATGGATGAATTTCATTGCCCGAATTGCGTTACGTTATACGATATGATTAATAACGCACTCTGGTTTAAAGAAGATAATACCAGTTCAGATGGATCAATCATTTTTAATGAGAATATTCATGTTGGTGACAAACAGATCAGTGAAGACGATTATGTTACCATTCTCTGGTTATATTTCCATTCATTCTCAGCTGCATCTATCTCATTGATGTATCAGATATCGGAATCTGTGGTACGGTCTATTATATTAGAAGCGAAAGACCCGACTACACAAAGATTCGCAAAAACACGCGATACGTTGTTAACAAGATACGGCCTTGACATTACAAAACCACCGGAAAAGTCAAAGCCTACGTTTTAACAACTTATTATATTCGCGATAAAATCTAATGCCGTAATAGAAGTGTCATGCTTCAATAAAAATTTAGGAGGAACTTAATTATGAACGAAAATGTAAACAACGAGAACAAGAAGAAAAACGGATGCCTCGCTGAGGCTAAGAGATTCTGGTCAGGAATCGGTCAGCAGTTCAAGGAGCACAAGATGCTGAAAGTGGTTGCAGGAACCGCTATTGGCGTCGTTGGTGCTGCAGCTGTAACTGTAGCCGGTGTTCTGGTCGTAAAGAAGATCAAGGGCAAGGCCGAAGGAGGCAGCGAAGTTATCGTTGAACTTCCCGCAGAGGGTGGTTCATCCGATACAGAAGCATGAAAAAGAAAGGGGATAGACTAACAATCTATCCTCTTTATTTTTTGCTTACGAACAACACATGTGAGCAAATCAAATCTAATTATTATATTTTTTGCTAAAGGAGGTTATATATGTCATTACCTAAGTCATCGTTAAATGGTAATTTCCCTGATAATAGTGAATTCCAACTGACAGATAGCATAAAGACACCAGAAGGATTAACTAAAAAGGCAATTGTAGGGAAAGCAGTAGAAGGTAAAAGTAATGCATTAGTAGAAGCAAGAGACACGTTGTTAAGACCGGATGGAGAATCAGTAGGATCTACGATCATGGAGACAGTAGTAACGCCCGCGATTCGTACACTTGCATCAAATGTAGTCGGTTCGTTCTTCGATATCCTTAGTGATAGCTTGAATCGTATTATATTTAGAAATGATCCGACCGGATTACCGACAAAATACTCAAGAGGAGGTACAGGTTATAATGCTTACGGCTCTATTTTTAACAACGCTACTGGTTATTATAATGTTACTCCTTCTAATCCTAGCTATCGCTCTGCTCCTAATGGCCAAGTTTCTGTGGGTCCTAGTCCTAATATTCCCAATCGTTATAGTAATATCATTCTTGAGAATCGTGGTGAAGCAGAGTCATTCATAGACGATCTATTATATACGGTTAGACAGTATCAGTCCATTAGTGTAGCGAATGTGTATGCTAAGTTAGATTGGACGTCAACATTCCAAGACACAAAATGGGGATGGACGCCAGATATCCTTAACGAACAGACGATTATTAAACGAAGAGTAGCAAACGGCTGCTGGAGAGTGCAGTTGCCACGTCCGGTAGCATTAGACATTTAAAAAGGAGGTTAAACAAATGTCATTTTGGGAAAATATATTAGCTAAAACAGCTGGCCCGCGTATGTACGTCAAAGATCATGAATCTGCGATTGAGATCGGAGCGGGTTTAGTATGTTTCGCTGTCTCAGTAGTAATGGCAGCAAAAGCAGGAGTGAAATCCAAGCAGATTATTGCCGATTATAATCGAGCGGCAAATGCAGCTGAGTTGAGTCTTTCTGAGGGTATGATCGGGATCACTGATAGCGATAATCAGCAGGAAATTGTGCCATATACGCAGGACGATTATAAGAAAGATATTCGTAACCTCAAGTTACGGACGGCAGGCAAGCTTGCTGTAACATGGGCTCCATGCGCAGCAGGATTTGCCGGAGGTACCGGTCTTGTTCTCAGATCTCATCATGTGATGGTTAAATCCAACGTTGCTCTTGCAGCTGCACTTAAGGCTTCCGAGGTTGAGCTTGAGAAGTATCGCGCTAAGGTAGGAGAAAAGATTGGAGAGAATAAAGAACAGCAGATTCATGACGGTCAGGAAGTGGAAAAGAAGGGTAAGAAGGAGTATGTAATCCAAGGAACCCCTTTATCCAAGTATGCCAGATTAATGTCGAGAGACACATTGGCAAGAGATGCCGATTGGTGTAACAGTTCAAATGATTATAATTTGCGTAGAGTAAAGCAGATTGAAGACTGGGCTAATAGAAAGTTGCTCCTCAACGGACGTATATCTCGTAAAGAAGTATATGAAGGATTGGGATTTGATGTATCAAATGAAGATCCGGATTGTACGATTGACGGATGGAAGCTTAAGAAATATGGCGGTAAGACGGAAGAAGGCGGTATCGTGATCCGTATTATTGATCATATTGGCGGAGATCCGAATAATGTTACATATGTACGTGACGAATTCGATGACTCGTATGTTAGACAGGCAGATTCTTTCTGGATTGATTTGAATTGTGAAGGTTGTATACTTGATATGAGTACTATTAGAAAAATTAAAGGATAAGGAGAATAAAAATGAAATATTCTAATGTTATAGTTAGCTTGTTATGCGGTCTCGGTGGTGCACTCGCCGGTTATTATTATGGAAAGAAAAAGGAGATCAAAGCATACGAAGCCGATATTATATCCTTAAAGGAAGAGTATCAGAAAAAGATCGAAGAAGCTAGAAGTGCTGGAAGGAGAGAAGCAATTACTATGCTCGAAGATGTTCCTGAGGATGGAGAAAAACAGACATTGACGTCAAATGGTGATGTTGATGATGTCGATTCCATCCGTGTAGTCCAGGAGTCAGAAGCAACAGAGCATGCGTTTGAAGATGTAGTATATTTTGCAAAGGATAACGTATGGTACAATCAGGATACGGAGAAAACGTATAGTAACAAAGAGCCGTTTGCTATTCCGAAGGATTTGTTCACGTATTTTGGAGAGGATAAAGCCGATCTATTATATTTGTACAATGAGGACGAGGATCAGTATTATGGCCTTAGGTACAATCCTGGTTCGTACGTAACAAATGTTCTTGGATATGATGACACTGATGACTCTTCCGGCAATAAGTGAGAGGAGGAATTATATTGCCCGGAACGAGATATTTGTCTTGCGCGGAAACGGAAAGGGATCAGTATATCAACTGGCTAGCCAATAAAGTTACAGTATATGTAGGCAGTGATTACTCGATCCTTATCAGACGTCTATGGGAAATTCCATTTGTGTGGCAGATTCCTGATGACTCTAATAGATGTGCTGATGGAAACCAGTTACGAACAGTATATGTACAGTCACACCAGGTACTGCATCGTGATGTTGTGTTTCCATATGATGACGGATGTACATTCTTGGAGTTTCTCATAGGCTTATCCGAGCGCATAAATGACATTATGTATGATCCAAAAGGGGACAAAACAGATGAATACTTCTGGATGCTCATTGCTAACATGTGTTTAAACCATTGTACCGATGGTACGTATGGAAAAACATGGGATGATTTCTATATTGAGGAGGCGGTTAGCCGAATTATGACGAGAAATTATCAAGAAGATGGTTGTGGTGGGCTTTTTCCACTAAAAAATCCGATTGAAAATCAAAAATTAGTCCCTATTTGGTATCAAATGAACGCTTATTTGAACGAAAATATGTAAAATTTGTTTAATATTTTGGCTATTTTTAAGGCAAAATTTAGTCAATTTATTTCTCAAAAATTTCTCAAAAATTTCTCATTTCTCAAATATTTGCAAAATTTCGAAAAATTGTCAAAAAATTAGCCAAAAAATGGCCAAAAATAGCCCTAAATGTCAAATTTCTTTGATAATATCAAAGGGTAACGTTTTTCAGATTTGAGAAATATTTTTGGAATGTCAAAACCCCGAAACGCCTGCGGCTGTAGGGTTTGCGGGTTTTAGGGGTATCGACATTCTCTTCTCATTTCTCAAATTTTTTATAAGTTATTTATATATACGTTATTAAAACATAATATAGAAATAAAGTATGAAAAAAATTTGAGATTTGAGAAATTTTACAATTATATCTTTAAGAAAGGAGGCTCAAACAAATATATGGATTTTTTCGACATAAAATGTACTCCAGGAAAAGGTTATATTAACGTGTTTCCCGATTTTAAAGTATGTCAATCAAAAGATTTGATGGTAAAAGGGGCAAAATTTTATGCAATTTGGGATGAAGAAGCCGGATTGTGGTCGACCGACCCTTATGATGCACAGCGTTTGATTGATAAAGAAATAACTGATTATGTTGTAAAACATCTTTCATCTGAAAAAGTGAAAGTAAAATACATGTCTTCATTCAGTTCAAATATGTGGAGTACCTTTCTTAAGTATATTAGCGGATTATCCGATAATTATAAATTGTTGGATAGAACAATCGTGTTCTCTGATACCGAAGTTAAGAAGTCGGATTATATTTCTAGACGGTTGACATATACGTTAGAAAGCAAACCGACTCCCGCTTATGATCGGCTAGTGTCCGCATTATATTTGCCAGAAGAAAGACGAAAGTTCGAATGGACGGTTGGATCTATTATTGCTGGTGATTCCAGAAAGATTCAGAAGTTTCTAGTATTCTATGGTAGTACTGGTACCGGTAAAAGTACTATTATAAATATTATTCAGAAACTATTTCCGAATTATTATAGTAGTTTCAACGCCAAAGCACTTGGTAATGCCAATTCTGAGTTCGCTTTGGAGCCGTTTAGATTAAATCCAATTATTGCTATCCAGCATGATGGTGATCTATCGCATATCGAAGATAACACAAGGTTGAATAGTATTGTGAGCCACGAACCTATTGTAATTAACACCAAACATAAAACTATGTACACAGATACAATTACTTCTATGTGTATCATGGGAACTAACAAACCAGTCAAGATCACAGATGCACAGTCTGGTATTATTAGACGTCTTATCGATGTAAGTCCTATTGGTAAGACAATTCCTGTTGATGAATATGAGGTATTGATTAGTAAAGTAGATTTTGAGTTAGGTGGAATAGCGAATCATTGTTTGCAGGTTTATAAATCTTTAGGTAAGAATTATTATAAGAACTATAGACCAGTTAACATGATGAAAAAGACAGATGTATTCTTCAATTATATTCAAGAAAATTATACTGAATATGCAGAAGCGGACGAGATAACGTTGAAGAAAGCATGGGCAGATTATCAAGATTTTTGTGACACAACAAGTATTAAGTATGATATGCCACAGTATAAATTTAGAGAAGAATTGAAAGAGTATTACGAAACGTTTGAAGATTATGCCAAAGACAAAAATGGCAACTGGGTTCGTAGTATTTATAAAGGGTTTAAGAAAGAAAAAATTTATAAGCAAGTAGACAAAGATGAAGAAGAAAAGAAACCCGAAACTCCAAAATTATATTTGAATTGTAGAAAGTCATTGTTGGATGAAATGTTAGCCGACTGCCAAGCACAGTATGCAAAAGAGGATGGCACACCAGTAACTAAATGGAGCGATGCACCTTATAAATTAAAGGACATTGATACACATGAGTTACATTATGTTAAGCCTCCACTCAATCATATTGTTATTGACTTTGATTTGAAGAATGATAAAGGAGAAAAGGATGTAAATCTTAACTTAGAAGCAGCTGCAAAATGGCCAGCAACTTATGCCGAATTGTCAAAGAGTGGAGTTGGTGTTCATCTTCATTATATTTATGAAGGAGACATTGATAAACTTGCGTCTATCTATGATACCAATATTGAAATAAAGATATTTAGAGGACGCGCATCTTTGAGAAGAAAGTTAACAAAATGTAACAATCTTCCAGTTGCAATTATATCTTCTGGTCTTCCATTGCTTAAGAAAGAAGTGTTTAAAGTGGTAGATTTTGGTACATTGAAAAATGAATCCGCATTGGATACTTATATTCGTAAGTGCCTGAATAAAGAATATCCGCCACATGCAACAAAGCCAATGATTGATTATATTTATGACACTTTGGAAAAAGCGTATAATGCAGGAATGAAATATGACATGAGTAAATGGTTTAACGATGTTATGGTGTTTGCTCAGAACAGTTCTCATAACGCTGACTATTGTGTTAAGAAAGTAGTCAAGATGAAATGGGTTTGTAAAGAGTTAGAAAATCGTGATGAGACAAAGACAACCGAAATTAATAAGCAGTATGACGATGATAGGATTGCATTCTTTGATATAGAAGTATTTCCTAATTTGTTTCTTGTTGTGTGGAAGTATGATGGATCTAACAAAAAGAATTATATGGTTAACCCGACTGAAGAAGAAGTTAAGCGAGTACTAAAATTAAAATTGGTAGGGTTTAACTGCAGACGGTATGATAATCATATTATGTATGCGGCGGCTTGCGGATTTACAGTAAAAGAATTATATTTGTTAAGTAAAAAGATTATTAAAGAGCAAAGAGGATTCAATAAAAACGCATACAATTTGTCATATGCAGATATTTATGATTTCTCTACAGTAAAGCAGTCTCTTAAAAGGTTTGAGATTGACCTAGGAATGCATCACCAAGAACTTCCATTAGATTGGAATCAAGATGTTCCGGAGGATAAGATCGAACTGGTAAAAGAGTATTGTGGAAACGATGTAGATGCGACAGAAGCAACCTTTCATAATAGGATTGATGACTTTAACGCCAGATGTATTATTGCAGAACTTTCTGGAATGTCTCCTAATGACACAACCAGAGTTTGTGCAGAACAATTTATATTTGGTGACGATCTAAATCCTCAGTCCAAGTTTGTGTATACAAAGCTAGCTGAACAATTCCATGGTTACACATTTGATAATGGTGTAAGTAAATATATGGGTGAAGTTGTTGGCGAAGGCGGTTATGTTTACGCAGAGCCTGGAGCTTATGGAAACATTATATGTTTGGATGTAGCATCAATGCACCCGCACAGTATGATTGCTCTTAATATCTTTGGACCGTATACAGCAAGGCTTAAAGATCTTGTTGATGCGAGAATTGCTGTAAAGCATGAGGATAAAGTTGCAGCAAAGAAACTGCTAGACGGAATCCTTATACCGTATATGACAGACAAAGAGTCTTGCAAGAAGTTGGCATATGCTTTGAAGATTATTATAAATTCTATTTATGGTCTTACATGTGCTTCATTTGCAAATAGATTTAGAGATCCTCGTAACGTAGATAACATTGTCGCAAAACGAGGAGCGTTGTTTATGTGTACACTTAAGAATAAAGTTCAAGAGATGGGCTATAAAGTTGTACATATCAAGACGGACTCGATTAAGATCTCAGAACCAGATGACAAAATTATAAATTTCATCAAAGACTTCGGAAAAGAGTATGGTTATACATTTGAGGTCGAAGACGAATTTGAACGTTTGTTACTGGTAAACAACGCAGTGTATGTAGGAAAGACAAAAGAGGGAGAATGGACAGCAACTGGTGCGGAGTTTATTCACCCATATGTCTTTAAGACGTTATTCTCTAAAGAGCCTATTATATTTGAAGACATGTGCGAAACAAAGCAAGTACAAACTGAAATCTATTTGGATTTTAATGAAGAAAAGCCAGAAAAGCATAGATATCACTTTGTAGGAAAAGTCGGTTCCTTTGTTCCAGTTAGAGAAGGCTGTGGCGGAGGAACATTAATGCGAAAGGTTAATGCAGATGATCAGATTCCTGTTGACGTTTGGTTAAGAGAGGAAGATGTAACTTATATAAAAGAGATGCAATTTCTTAACGACCATAACGAATACGAAATAAAGAAGACAAAAGTAAACAAGTTCGCTGCAGTAACTGGAACAAAAGGTTATCGATGGAAAGAAGCAGAGATTGTTAAAAAGAACAAAGAAGATTCTCAAATCGATATGAGTTATTATATTACATTAGCAGATGAGACAAAGAAACACATTTCAGAATTTTGTGATTATGATTTGTTTGTGTCTGATGATGCATATATAGCAAACAACCAAGTGTATTCAAATAAAAACTTAAACGATGATGTACCTTGGGATTAACAATTATATTTTTAGGAGGAACAATAAAATGTCTACAATTAAAGTTATGAGACCGGCAAATGGTGGAAGAGATGTATATGTGATCAATGATGCTCGTTTGAAGTATAAGAACTTCAGCGGTAAGCAGGGAAAGTATCCGGGATCTAGATCCGTAAATGTTCTTATCGATGAAGAGGATAAGAATTTTATGGAATCAAAAGGTCTTCGTGTTAATGAGCGTACGAATCCGCACACGAATGAAGTTGAGTACACGATTCGTATCAACGTAAAGATGCTTCCTGGTAATTCACCGAAGATTGTTCAGAGAACGGGAAATAGTGCACAGGCTACAGTTCTTGATGAAGTAACAGTAGATGCTCTTGACAGCGTATCCATCAGCAAAGCAAACATTGCATGGACATATGGTTTCGGCACAGGTAATCCGGTAGCGTATCTTAAAGAAATGGAAGTAGTTATCGTTCCGTCTATCTTTGCACCAGACGCAAACGATTATTATATGGAAACTAATGATTAATCTTGATGATTATCAGTTAGATGCGATTAAGAAGCTTAGGACTGGCTCCATCTTATGTGGTGGAGTCGGTTCTGGCAAATCGCGTACAGCATTAGCTTATTATTTTACTCAACAAGGCGGATGTTTGAATCCGTATAAAGATATGGATTCTTATATTGCGAAGGATCTTTATATTATTACAACTGCGAGAAAAAGAGATACTTTGGAATGGGAAGCAGAAACGATTCCTTTTCTTTTAAACAAAGAAGACTCAAAACATCGTAATTATATTTGTAATTATTATGTAGATTCTTGGAATAATATCAAAAAGTATAGAGACGTAACAAATGCGTTCTTTATATTTGATGAACAGCGAGTTGTCGGTTATGGTGAATGGACTAAATCGTTTTTAAGAATTGCTAGAAATAATGATTGGATTTTATTAAGTGCCACTCCTGGCGATACATGGTCGGATTATATTCCTGTGTTTATCGCTAATGGCTTTTATAAAAACAAAACAGAATTTTCACAAGAGCATATTATATATAAACCGTTTAAAAGTTATCCCGTAATTGACAGATACGTTAACATCAAAAAACTTGAATATTATAAAAGTAAAATATTAGTTGATATGGATTACAAAAGTCCAGCGCTTGAAGTAGAAGTTGAAGTTCCTGTTGAATTTAACAGAGATGCTTATATGGAAATAGTTAAGTATCGTTGGAACCCGTTTACTGACAAGCCAATTGCTAATGCTGGCGAATACTGTGCTGTTTTAAGAAAAATCATAAATAGCGATCGGTCAAGATTAGATGCCGTTATTAGGTTGTGTGAAAGGCACAATAAGATTATTATATTTTACAATTTTGATTATGAGCTTGAGTTATTACATGATGTTTTAGAAAGTAACAATATTCCGTTTTCCGAGTGGAATGGTCACAAGCATGAACCTATTTTAAAATCTGATAAATGGGTTTATTTGATTCAGTACACTGCAGGTTCAGAAGGCTGGAACTGCATTGAGACCAATGTTATTATATTCTATTCTCAAACATACTCGTATAAACAAATGGTTCAGTCTGCAGGTAGAATTAATAGACGTAACACACCGTTTAAAGAATTATATTTGTATAGATTAAAGTCAAGATCGGGAATTGATAAAGCTATTGAGCGTTCACTTAGTAATAAGAAAGATTTTAATGCACGAAGGTTCTTCGCGTCATAATCTAGCTATATTATAGAAGAGAAGAGGCATAGCGTGTGTTCTATGCCCCTTTATATTTTTTAAGGAGAATGTTTATGAATGAAGCAAGATTTAGAACTAACTTCTTAAAGAGACTAAAAGATTTAAATGGCGATATTATAATTGAGTTTGCCGATGCTGGTAGACAGAATGGAATTCCTGATGTGATTATTTTTTTCAAAAAGAAGCATGCTAGAATAGAAACAAAGAAGTCAAAAGATGCGTCAAAGAGATTACATCAAGAATATTGGATAAATAAATTTAAGAAAGATGGTATTTATGCCGAATTCCTTACACCAGAAAATGAGGAGGAAGTATTCAATGGCCTTAGAAGATATTTCAAAATATGAAGGAACTCATGCGTTCCTATCACCGTCACAACCAGCGTGGCTTCGTTATACAGAAGACCATCTGTTAGAAATGTATCGACAAGAAACCGCTCAAGAAAGAGGTACAAGAATTCATGCTTGGGCAGCAGAAACAATTAATTTAGGTTTCACACAAAAAGGATCTCAAAAGAATGCATTATATTTGTATGTTAATGATGCGATCGGTTTTCATATGGAACCTGAAAAGTTGCTGTTTCATAGTAAGTATTGTTACGGTACAGCGGATTCAATTATATTTAATCCAAAGAAAAGATTACTTAGAATTCATGATTTGAAAACTGGAGTTACTAAACCACATGCAGATCAATTACGAATTTATGCAGCTTTATGGTGCTTACAAAATAATGAGAATCCGGAAACTATAACTTTTATATGCAGATTTTATCAAAGAACAGAAGTAATTGAGTTTAGTCCTAGCGGACAAGAGATAAAAGATATTATGAATATTATAATTATGCATGAAAAAGTATTAGAGAAAGAGGATGGAGGTGGTTTACTCATATGTTAAGTATACAAGATTTTATACATTGGATTGCTACAGGTGAACAAAGTTTAATGCATTATGGAGTAGGTCATCTTGATGGGGGTCATTCCGGAAGATACCCATGGGGTTCGGGAGAAAATCCAGAACAGAGATCTAATAGTTTTTTAAAGTATGTTGACGATCAGAGACAGCAAGGTTTGACTATGAAAGAAATAGCCGAAGGCATGGGAATTACACAAACCCAATTAAAACAGCAGATATCTATTTCTAACATGGTTAGCAGAAAAGCAAAAAGAGAACGAGCAGTACAATTATATTCTGAAGGAAAAGGCGCTACTGAAATCGGTAGAATCATGGGATTAAATGAGTCTACTGTAAGATCATTATTAAATGATAAATTAGATGCCAATTCAGAAAAAACAAGAAATACTGCTAATGCTTTAGCTGATACATTAAAGCAGCAAGGAAAGCCTCTCGACGTTGGTAAAGGAGCGGAATTATATTTAGGAGTAACCAGAACAAAAATGGATACTGCATTGCAGCTCTTGAAGACAGAAGGTTATCGTGTTGCTCTAGTTGATGTAGATCAGATTCAGTCTCCAGGACACAAAACACACATGATGGTATTATGTCCTCCTGGTATGACTTGGACAGAAGCAAAAGATTTAGTAAATGCGGGTGATGTTGCTTTATGTGATTCCAGTTTTCATACAGAAGACGGTGGAAAAACCTTTTATGGTATTGAAAAGCCTGTTTCTATATCTTCGGATCGTGTTTATATTAGATATGACACTACCGGAGGTAAAGAACGAGATGGCATGATCGAATTAAGACGCGGGGTTGAGGATTTGTCTCTTGGTAATTCCAAATACGCTCAAGTTCGTATTGCTGTTGATGGTGACAAATATATGAAAGGTATGGCAGTATATTCTGATGACGTACCGGAAGGTTATGATGTAATTTATAACACCAGTAAACCAGCTGGCGCTTCCAAAGACAAGATATTTAAGTCTATGAAAGACGATCCAGATAATCCGTTTGGTGCTGTAATCAAAGCTAATGGTCAGAGTCATTATATTGGTGCTGATGGAAAAGATCATTTGTCAGCTATAAATAAAATAAAAGAAGAAACTGACTGGGAAAAGCAAAGTAAAAACTTAGCCGCCCAGTTCCTTTCTAAACAGAGTGTTGGCCTAGCAAAACAGCAATTGGATTTGGATTACAATATAAGAAAAGATGACCTAAATGAAATTTTATCTTATAATAACCCAAATGTACAAAAGAAATTATTAATGTCTTTTGCTGATAGCTGTGATTCCGCTGCAAATGAATTGAAAGCAGCATCCTTACCACGACAGGCATGGTATGTAATGCTTCCGTGTCCTTCGTTAAAGGAAAATGAAATTTATGCACCTAGGTATAAAGATGGAGAAACTGTTGTATTAATAAGATATCCTCATGGTGGAACATTTGAGATTCCTGAGTTAAAAGTAAATAACAATAATAAAGAGGGTAAAAGATTAATAGGTGGTGACTCAGTTGATGCCGTAGGTGTAAATTTCAGCACAGCAAAACAGTTGTCTGGAGCTGACTTTGATGGTGATACGGTTCTTGTTATTCCTAATAATGACAAGAAAATAAGATCCAAAGCGCCATTGAAGGCCCTTGAAAATTTTGACCCATCTGATGCATATCCGGGATATCCAGGTATGAAAGTCTGTAATGAGCAGAATAAGCAAAAGATGATGGGCATAGTGTCAAATCTAATCACAGATATGACTATTAAGGGTGCTAATGAAGATGAATTGGCTAGAGCGGTAAAGCATTCCATGGTAGTAATCGATTGTGTAAAGCATGAGTTAGACTATAAAAGATCGTATGTAGAAAATGGAATATCAGAATTAATTAGAACATACCAAACAGATCCAAATACTGGGCATTCTGGCGGTGCATCTACTATCATTTCAAAGGCTAGTTCTGAAGCTAGAGTAGGCGAAAGAAAAGAAAGGGGCATCGATCCAGAAACAGGGGCTATAAAGTATGTACCCACCTATAGAACGTATACGGATAAGAATGGTAATGTTGTAGAAGCGAAAGTAAAAACAACAAAAATGGATTTGGTTGATGACGCATACAAATTAACCTCTAATTATCCTGGTACAACTACAAAAATGGAAGCTACATATGCTGATTATGCAAACTCATTAAAGAATTTGGCTCTAAAAGCGAGAAAAGAAGCAATAAGTATTAAAACAAAGCCGTATTCTCCATCTGCAGCGAAACTGTATTCAACAGAAGTAGACTCTTTGAAAAACAAAGTTAGAGAAGCAGAATCAAATGCACCTAGAGAAAGATTAGCTCAGGTCTATGCCAATGCCGTATACAAAGCAAAGAAAAAAGACAATCCTAATATGACCAATGAGGATAAGAAAAAGGTTAAACAACAGGCCTTAGCGACGGGTCGTGTTAGGTATAAGGCTAAGAAATCAAAGGTGGACATCACTGATAGGGAATGGGGGGCTATACAGGCAGGTGCCCTAGCTCCATCGTTCGTGGATAGGATTTTGAACAACGCTGACGAAGACCAAGTTAAGAAGCTGGCATTCCCCTCTGGTAAGACCACTAGGGTAGCCCTATCCCCCGCCAAGAAGGCCCGCATCAAGTCTCTGCTTAATAACGGTTATACTATAGCTGACGTTGCTTCTCAGTTTGGAGTTTCAACATCAACAATTAGCAAAGTAAAGTCTGAAGAAAATGGAGGTTGATTAAAAATGGCAGAAGAAAATAAAAATCTAACAGAAAAAAATGATCATGACTGCATGCTAAGTACAATCGACAATCCATTTGATCCTTATGATGAAAAACAGTATGATGATTGGAAAAGATTTGATGAAGATCATGGTTATTATTGTGAATCTCTTTTAGGAAGAGTTTGTCTCTCTTCAGAAGCTATTAGTGATGAAGATAATGCTATTGCTATAGAGCAAGCTATAGATGAGATTGTAAAATTTAATTATACAGGAAAATTTATTAAGTTACTACCACCAGATAAGAGAAAATAAAAATAAACAAAAAAAAAATAAACAGCTTTTAAAAAATAAATAGACGGCTTTAAAAAATATAGATAGGTAAAAAAAAAAACAAACGCTTAGTATAGTAAAAAAAAAAATAGAGCTATTAAGTTAAAGAATGCTATTATTGTAAAAAAAATAGTTCTTTAAAAAATAGTTTTGTTTTATGCGTTGTTTTAAGTCTATCTATTATTACTTTTTATTAACTCCGTCTTTAAATTGAATGCTAGTAAATGTACTTGTGATTGTATAAAGGATACGTAGTGTAATACCGTATGTTACCCGTTTCTTTTATACAATTACATTTACGTTTTCAGTTTTGTATAATAATAGTTTTGTATAGTTTTAACTATTTGTATTTAGTTTACACATTACTTTATAGGTATACAAACTAAACATTCATTTACATTTGTAAAACATTTAATTAACTTTTATTTATTATTAAACTTTAAAACGTTTACATTTACAAA
>JAEEGL013914914.1_pt1 | contig 60499 bp, 54 predicted proteins | sample 9134231 | NCBI WGS metagenome assembly JAEEGL01 (sample SAMN16246548, study PRJNA631951) | gut metagenome | biome: gut microbiome; feature: rumen; material: fiber-attached | host: Bos | place: Iran: Karaj | collected 2018-10
AAAGAAACAGCAGCTCATATCCTCGGTTGTTCTTATTCTCATGCTTATGCTCTCCGCATCGATGCTTATGTACGGAGTAGAGCATGAGGCACAGCCCACGGTTTTCGAGAATGCTTTATCGGGCTTCTGGTGGTCGATGGCAACCGTGTTTACGATAGGATACGGAGATATATATCCGGTAACCTTTGTAGGAAAAATGCTGGCATTGATAATATCGTTCTTAGGCGTCGGTATCGTGGCGATTCCCACGGGTATCATTTCCGCGGGATTCGTTGAACAGTTCTCGAAGATTGACATGTACAAGGGTCACGGCGAGGGACATGAGCTTGAATTTATCACCGGCGTTTTGAACGAATCGCACAAATGGGCGGACAAAGCGATAAAGGATATCGTTGTGCCTCCGCAGTCTTTGATAGTGATGGTAATAAGGGACGGGAAAAATATCGCACCCACGGGAAATACCGTTCTTAAAGCAAACGATACGGTCGTTATCGCAGCCAAAAATTACAGGGACGAAGACATTCATCTTAACGAACTTCCGATGCTCGAAGGCGACAAATGGCTCGGAACGGAAATAAAGGATTTGAATCTTTCTCCCGACGAGAAAATCGTAATGATAAGAAGAGGGCAAAAGATTATTATTCCAAGCGGAAATACCGTTGTCAAAAAAGGCGACGCCCTTGTCATGTATCATATGGAGTAGTTTCCGAAAGCCCACGCATTTAAACAAATATGGGGGCATTCGTTGATAATAAGCACAATATATGGTAAAATGATTTCTGTATATGTGATTTATCACGTTTTTTGTTTTAAGACAAAAGAAAAAACGGAGGCAGTATGGAAAAAGTAGAAAATTATTATGCCGAATTTGACAGAAAAGATAATTTGAGTTTTGACAGCAAGGTTGTTCACGGTGCACTCGGCTGCGATCCCATAAGCGGAGCGGTCAGTTTCCCCATTTTCCAGACGGCAACTTTCAGACATAGAGATTTCGGTGTGTCCACGGGATATGATTATTCCAGACTTCAGAATCCGACAAGACAGGAACTCGAACGTACGATGGCCATCCTCGAAGAGGGTGCGCAGGCTTTCGCTTTCACTTCCGGACAGGCTGCAAGTATGTCGGTATTCGATTATTTAAAACGCGGAGAGCACTGTCTTTTGTGCGACGATCTGTACGGAGGAACACACAGAATCGTCGAAGATATTTTCAGGGTTAACGGAATCGAGATTTCATACGTTGATATGTTCGACGTTGAAAACGTTAAAAAAGAAATCCGTCCCAATACCAAGATGATCTTCCTTGAAACTCCCACCAATCCCATGATGAAGGTCGGAGATATCAGGGGAATCGCAAAAGCGGCACATGAAGCAGGCGCACTTTTTGTTGTGGACAATACATTTATGACACCGTATTTCCAAAAGCCCCTGACAATGGGCGCGGACATTGTCGTTCACAGCGGCACGAAATACCTTTGCGGTCACAATGATGTTATAGCGGGTATCGTAGTAATCAAAGACGAAGCGCTCACGCATCATTTCCAGGTTCAGTTAAAGAGCCTCGGCTCGGGACTCGGACCCATGGACAGCTGGCTTATCATAAGAGGATTGAAAACCCTGTCGCTTCGTATGAAAAAACACAACGAAAATGCAATGGAAGTGGCAGCATGGCTCAGAAAACATCCCAAGGTTAAAAAGGTTTATTATGTCGGATTCGAAGATCATCCGGGATACGAACTGAATCTTAAACAGGCTTCGGGATTCGGTGGAATGATATCGTTTGAACTCGACAGCGAAGAGAGTGCGAGAAAGCTTTTGTCAAAAGTTAATATGATATTGTTTGCGGAGAGTCTCGGCGGAACCGAAACCCTGGTTACCTATCCGATCACGCAGACTCACGAAGATGTTCCCGACGATATCAGAAGAGCGCTCGGAATCAACGAAGCGTTCATCAGAATTTCGATCGGAATCGAAGATCCGAAAGACATTATCAATGACCTTGAGCAGGCTTTGAATTCATAAATTTTCGAACGAAGGTGTGAAATGAAAATACCTTTTACCAAAATGCAGGCATACGGTAACGATTACGTGTATGTCAATGCGTCTGATTTTACGGATATTAATTGGAATGAAGTGGCGATTCAGATTTCTGATCGCCATTTTGGCGTTGGTGGGGACGGTCTCGTGCTCATCTGTCCGTCGGATAAAGCGGATTTTAAAATGCGCATATTCGATCCCGACGGAACCGAAGCGGAAATGTGCGGCAATGCGGTAAGAAGCGTGGCAAAATACGTTTATTATCACAAAATGACCGATAAAACCGCTCTTACCATAGAAACTCTCGGCGGAATCAAAAATCTGCATTTGACAGTGGAAGACGGCGAAGTCGTGAATATCGAAGCCGAGATAGGCGAGCCGATTTTTGCTCCGAAAGCCGTACCCGTTGACTGCGACAAAGAAGAATTTGTAAACGAGACTGTCAGGGTTAATCTTGACGGCAGAATCATGAATGTAAAAATGTCCTCTCTTTCATGGGGCAATCCTCACACGGTTATTTTTACCGACGATTTGGAAAACCTCGATATTGAAACCGTTGGGCCCGCGATAGAAAACCATCCTATTTTTGCGAAGAGAACGAATGTTACTTTTGCGCGTGTCATCGACAGAAAAAACATTCAGATCCGAGAATGGGAAAGAGGCTGCGGCGAAACCATCGGCTGCGGTACGGGTTGCTGCAGTGCGCTTGTTTTTGCCAACCGACTCGGTTTGTGCGACAGGGAAGCCACCGTAATGCAGATAGGCGGTCCTCTCGAAGTCAAATGGGACGATAAAGGGCTTGTACATATGAAGGGCCCGAGTTTCGTCGTTTTCGAAGGAGAATACGATTATGAAAATTGATAAATTGATGGACGGCGTTTTGTTCGAAACGCTTTCCGGATCGCTTGACAAAGATATAGTTTCGGTGGTTTATGATTCGAGAAAAGTTGAAAAAGACTCTGCTTTTGTATGCCTTACCGGTTTTAATACCGACGGCCACGAATATATCGCTTCTGCCATCGAAAAAGGAGCAACGCTCATCATAGTCGAAAAGGATGTCGAGATTACAAACGAAGACGTAACATTTTTAAAGGTCATCAATTCGAGAACGGCGCTCGGCAAAATAGCTTCGAATTATTTTGACAATCCCGCGGGCAAACTTATTCTGGTCGGAGTTACCGGAACCAAGGGAAAAACCACCACAACGCATATGTGCAAGAGTATCATGGAAGCTTCGGGTGTAAAGGTCGGAATGATTGGAACAATCGGTGCGTATATCGGCGATGAGCATATTGAGACGAAAAACACCACGCCCGAATCTTTTGAACTTAACGAACTTTTTGACAGAATGGTCAAAGCCGGCTGCAAAGTCGTGTTTATGGAAGTTTCTTCCCAGGCCGTAAAGCTTGATCGAATTGCAAATCTTCACTTCGAAATAGGTGCGTTTACCAATCTTTCACCCGATCATATCGGGGCCGGCGAACATGCTGATTTCGAAGAATACAAGAATTGCAAAAAAGCGTTTTTCAAGCAGGTTGAGACCGCGGTTATAAACATTGATGACGAATACGGTCTCGAAATGGCCGAATATCCTCATAATTTGAGAACGGTTTCCGTTAAAGAGAGTGCGTATCTTTACTCAAGCGACATTAAGAATATCTGGGAAGAAGATATTATCGGCGTATCTTTTAAAATGCACGGAGATATCGAAACAGACATTGCGATAGGAATCCCCGGCATTCACAATGTGGACAATGCGCTTATCGCCGCGGAGATTGCGTATATTCTCGGCGCATCGGTTGACGATATCGTAAAAGGACTCAAAAACATTCACATAAAAGGCAGAACCCAGCTTGTGAAGGAAGCGCTTCCCAAGGGTACATTTGTTATCGATTATGCCCATAACGCAATAAGTACCGAGAGCCTTCTTTCGACTCTTCGCGCATACAATCCCGCAAAGCTCACTTGCCTTTTCGGCGGCGGAGGAAATAAACCCGTTGCCAGACGTCATGACATGGGTGAAGCGGCGTCGAGATTTTCGGATTACATTGTGCTTACGGAGGATAACCCCAGATTTGAAGAAATCGACGATATTAACAAATCGATTATCGAAGGCATTAAGGAGCATGACTGCCCTTACGAAGTTATCTATGACAGAAAAGAAGCGATAGAGCATCTTTTGGATATTTCAAAGCCCGGGGAAATCGTTGCGCTCATCGGCAAAGGACATGAAACCTATCAGGAAGCCAAGGGTGTGAAAAGACATTTTTCGGAAGAAGAAGTTATTAAGGATTACATGAAAAAAATCACAAAATAAAACGACGGTAAAGATATGGATAAGAAAAAGATTGTATTTATAATATCGGCAGCAGCTTTTACACTGCTTTTTGCCCTGCTTGCTGTTTTTGCGTTTCCCAAAAAGAAATATACTTTCCCTTTGGACACATCAAAAACGGACATTATTATAGTGGGCGACAGCCTGTATGCGAACGGTATAAACGATGTCAGGGAACTGGCTTCGTTTGTATTGGAAGCTACCGGTGCGGAAGTTCAGAACTGCTCCGTTGGGGGCACGACGGCTTCGAAATTGAATAAGGGCAACGAAGTCGATTATTACGGCGATTTGCTCAATTTCCACAATGTGTCGAATATTATCTGCACACATGACATTTCTTCGGTTTCGGACAATGTCAAAAGTCTGACGTTAAATTACGATGCTTCATACGTAAAGATGAAATATCTTGTGGGAACCGATTTGAACAAAGAGGATTTTCTGATTGTAAATTACGGAATCAACGATTCGATTTTAAGAGTTCGGACCAAATCGGAAAACCCTTATGACGAATATACTTTTGCCGGAGCGATGAGAGCAGGGATTAAAAGAATTCACGAAAAATATCCCAATCTTAAAATCATTATCGGAGAAGTAACTTATACTACCTATATTCAAAACGGCGAACCGGACGAATCCTTCGATGAGGTTACGGGTACTTACAGAGTTGAATATAACGAAGAATTAAAGAAAATCGCAAATGAATTCGATAATGTTTATTTCTTTGAAATCAGTCAATACATGGAAATAAACAAAGACAATTATGAAACATATCTGGCTGACGGATTACATCTTAACGAAGAAGGTAAAAAGCGTTATTCGGCTGCTCTTGCCGAGTACCTTGAAGAATTGAAATGATGGATAAAAAAGAAAAAACAAAATCAATAATTAAATATCTGAATATTGTCGGAATGGCTGCATTTACCGCTGTTACCGCAGTTCAGACGGTGCTTGGAATCATTTGGATTTCGAAGAATCTTTTTGTATCGGAAGGAGTTAAAACATCGGTCTTCAGATATAAAGGACTCGGAACCGAAGTGATTATGTTTGCGGCATGCGTACTTCTTTTGTATACGGTTATAAAAGATGTGCTCGGACAAAAGAAACCGCTTGCCTGCTGTATAATCGTTGCACTTTATATTACGACTCTTCCGATAGTTTTAAGCGTGAATTTCGATGCGACCCTGTTTGGAGTCTGCATTGCGCTTTTGCTTTTCCAGCTTGTATTTTTGCTCAGATATTTTTACGGACAGCACGAAAGAAGGCTTTTCCTTCTTGTCGGAAATCTTGTTGTTCTCGTGCTTCTCTCGTATCTTAACAGGGCAGCGTTTTGGATCGGTATTTTTGAAACCTTTGTATTCCTCACCATTCAGCTTATAAGAAATATCGGAATCAGAAGAAAGAACATCGGAGACAAATCCTGGAGAAATACGCTTCTTTTGTTCTGTATCCTGATTATTATCATGCTTACTCCGCAGTATTGCGAATACAACAATATCAAACACACGCTCTACAGTCAGTCGGTCAAAGAGCAGCTTGCCGCGAGAGTGCTCGTTCCTTACATAGAGGCCGAAACGAGAGCCAACCAGAACCAGTATATTCTCGGCGTTATAAGAAAAGAAGATTTTTCCCTGGGACATCCGTATCAGAGTTTCAGAAATATCATCAAGAGATATGAAAAAGACGATCTCAACATGGATACCATCTGGAACAATCTTTACAGGAACGCATATTACAGATACAGAAAAACCATTGCCAAAAGATATGTAAGGGATACCGCAAGAGGTTATCTTGCGCCTTTCCTTATAAAGAGTGAAATGACTTCGGAAGAACTGCCGGTACATCACGGATTCTATTTTGCGAAATTCGCAAAACATTCGCCCGCGTTATCGGAAGTATATATGAAATTCGGATTGTTTGGATTGTTTGGTGTGACTGCCTTTTCCCTCGTCCAGATTATCGCTGCCGTAATAATCGATCTGATTACAAAGAAAGGCAAATTCAAACTGGAAGAGGGAAGACATAAGAAAATAGAAGCAATTATTCTCGTGCTCTTCTTCGGTGTGGCTTGGACCGCAATTCAGACGGTGTTTACGCTCGAAGGCACATCATATGTTTCGAGTATGGGATCGACGCTTGTATGGCTTATTATTTCCTCGTTCGTCTGGTTTAGAGACGTTTCTCGAGAAGAGTAAAAAGTCGATCGGTTATCATTTCTTTTCCCTTTTTGTTGGGAGTGATACCGTCTTTTTCAAGATAAGCCGTAGCATTGTCTTCATTTATCAAAACGCCGCTGTACATGTCTATGTAAGACACGCCGAAATAACTGTCGATTAATCTTGCGGCTTTATAATTTTCACTGATGTTTCCGTATCCTGTGTCATACATTGCACAGGATATTTTTTTGCCGTTTTCATCCGTTGCATAGCAAAAAGCGGGTGAAACGAACACGTACTGAACTTCCGGATTCATGTAATTGTAAAGGAAAACGGAAGTGTACAAAGCACCGATCAGAGTTGACGAATTTTCGGTCTGGATATCAACACCGTTGTCGTTATATGCATAAGGCATGTTTCCGTTTAAATAATCGTGTCCGTCATAACAGAACATAACGACTTCGACCGAATTGAAATCAAGGTTCTCGAGTGTTGTGAGAACTTCTTTGTATCTTTGTACGTCGTATTTGGAAGAATCGAGATTGTCCAGGGCACGGTAATGCTTGGAATAATCATCGAATCTTATACCGAGTGCCAGCCATTCCATCGAAAAATAATCCAGGGGGCATTCCTCGGGAGAAGTCTCTTCTTCGGTAGCTGTCGATATATATGTTCCGGGAAGGCAGCAGTTTATAATCTGAACATCGGGAAGTTTGGACTGAAGGTCGTCCAATATGCTTTCGTTTTTGTTCAATCCGTCACAGTAAGTATCGTTTCCGAAAACAAGAACGGTGGAAGTACCGTCAAAAGATTCGGGATTCAGAACAGTTCTGGGCATAAGAATTATATTGTCCTTTGTGTCCAAAGCAACCAGATCGGGGTCGACCGTACCGTATTCCTTGCCACGGTTCCAAACGGCAATTCTGACTACAAATATTATAACTGCGATAAGTACCAATAAAGGAAGTGCGCAAAGTATTATTCTCGGATAATTGGGAACTCTTCTTTTTTTCTTTTTTTGCATAATATATCTCCGTTAATAATTCCGCCAAACATTTTATCCTAAGCATCCCCTGAAACTTAAACATATATTACATTATATTGTGCGCAAATGCAAACAAATGACATATATATTGAAAAGACCGTTGCAGTATGATAATATTAACTTTGTATGAGTTTTTAAAGAGGTAGTTTATGAAGAAGAATATATTTGATACAGAAATAGAAATGATAGATCTCGATACAATAGGAAATCTGGAAGTATCCTATGATGAACTCGCGGAACCGAATCAGCAGCTCGGAAACGATCTTGAGATGGTGATGAGGGAGACGCAGGTCTTTTCATCTGAGGAAGTTTCCGCTGCGATGGACAGAAGCGGTTATGAAAATTTTGACGATACCAAAGTTATCGAGACAAATATCGATGAACTTTCATCCGTAAGCGAAGGAGAAACTTTCGAGCAGTATGCCGGCAATTCCGATTCGGAATTGTCTGACGGAGCATACGGTGAGTATTATGCGGATAACGGCGAAACGGGAACCGAAACATACGACAGCTATGTTGCGGCAGACGATTCGTACGAATTTGAAGCGGAAGAACCTCCCAAGCCCAAAAAAGAAAGCGTAAGAAGAGAAAACTTCGAAAGAAGAGAATCGGTCTCAAGAAGAGAAAGCGCTGCAAAAAGAGAGGGTGCGCAGGGAAGAGAGAAAGCTGAGAGAAGAACTTCTTCCAATCATAAAAACGGCTCCGCTCATAGAAACGCAGCAGCTCATACCGGAGCAAACGTTCATAGGAATTCAGCTTCCCATGCCGACAAATCTTACCGTCATAACGCGTCCGGCACTAAAAACGGTTCAGGTCACAGACAAAACGACAGACAAAGGGAAAACGCAAATCACAGAAAACCGGCATCCCGCAGGGATGAAGCACCTGTATTCGAACTCGGAATGGTGGAATATCTGGGAATCGGAGTCGGAGCAATCCTTGTGCTTTTGCTTGTGATTCTGGGAGCAAAACTTATCGGAAACAACATCAACAAGAAAAATATGAATCAGTTTGCTTCACTGGGTGCGCTTTATTCCGATATTGACGGCATAGGGGATAAAGGAATAAATGCAATCGGAGCAAAAATATTCGAAAAGAGCCTTTCTTCGGTTGAGGAAGTTCCCGAAGTCGATGAGGAAGAAGATGAAAAAGAAGAGATTAAAGATGCCGATGCGATTTCGGTTAATTTCTCTTCGATTGAAAAGGATTTAAAGATTAAATTTACAAGCAAGAAGACCGGCAAACTGGTTACCGGAATTCGCTTCGAAGTAACCGCGAAAGGTCCCAAAGGGGAGAATTTCAGCTGGGTTGATACCGATATGGACGGTGTTATTTATTTGGATAATCTCAAACCCGGCAATTACGAAGTAAAAATATCCGATGTAGGAGATTACGATTTCCCCGACACTGCAACCGTCGTAAAGGTTCAGGATACAATCGTATATCAGGTTATCAATGTTATCGACGAAGCGGTGGATATGAGCAAAGTCGATCTTGCCAAAGAAGATCTTCAGGGTAAGGAAGTCGATGAAGGACCTGCTCTTACCGATACCGTGGCATTTGTCGAATCCACCAGCAAAAAGACATATAACACAATAAACAAATCAGAAATTACAGATCCCAAAAATCTTGCCTCCGCATTTAAATTCGGCGGATTCAGGAGCGTTTCCGGCGATGTATCTCTGACAGTCGGAGGAGAACAGCAGGTAAATGTAGAAATAAACGTGTCGGACGGGCAGGAACTTGAATCCGTTGAGTGGGTTTCGGATGATAGCGCGGTAGCTACCGTTTCCGCTCCCGCGGGAGACAGCAAAAGCTCTACCGCCACCATAAAAGGAGTGACTGCGGGAAATACCACGGTTAAAGCAAAGATTACAATCAATACAAATACCCAGGACGCTGAAGGAAATCCCGTAAAAGAACCTAAAACTACCGAAGAAACATTCAATGTAAACGTAACGGGATCGAGTACTTCCGTTGCCGTAACCGGAGTTGAAATAACAGGCGGCAATTCCGTGGTTAAAGGTCAGACACTTCAGCTTAAGGCTGAGGTTGCTCCTGCGGAAGCCACTAACAAAACAGTGACATGGAGCAGCGATAAACCAGAAATTGCAACCGTTGATTCAAACGGTCTTGTAACCGGTGTTTCGACCGGAACCGCAAATATAACGGCTAAATCTGCGGACGGTCCCGAAAAAACCATAGCTGTTACCGTTACGGAAAATGCAACAATTGTTCTTACCGTAAAAGGGCCGAACCAGGCGGATGTACCTTCTTCACTCAATATGTTTGTCGGAGAAACATATCAGCTTACTTCAACCGTTACCGGCGCATCCGATACGGGTGTTACGTATGCTTCAAGTACTAACTCCGCCACGGTTTCAGAGGCAGGACTTATTACCGCCGCAACAGCGGGAACAACCGAAATTACCGTTACGACCAAGGCCAAGGGTGCGGACGGAAATGCAGTCAAGAAGAAGATTTCGCTTACCGTAAAAGCAGACAGAACCAAGGATACCACCACGCCTCTTAAATGTACCAAGAACGGCAAAGAATGCCAGGTATATATTAAGAACGGCGATAAATTTGTCGAAGCCAAATGGGCGGATTATTACAAAGACGGCCTGACGTATTACATTGAAGGTGAAACCGTTTATACGGGCTGGCAGACTTTGGGCGATAATCAGTATTATTTTACTGCCGACGGCAAGAAAGTCACCGGCGAACAGGTTATAAATAAGACAAAATACAATTTCGCTTCCGACGGTGCTCTTATAAAAGGCTCCGGAGTAAACGGAATCGATGTTTCCGCATATCAGGGTAATATAAACTGGTCAAGCGTGAAGAATTCGGGTATTTCGTTCGTTATCATCAGATGTGCATTCAGAGGATACACTCAGGGAGGTCTTATCCTTGACTCCAAGTACAAGGAATATATTAAGGGTGCAAACGACGCGGGTCTCAAAGTGGGTATTTATATTTTCTCACAGGCCGTAAACGAGAAGGAAGCTGTCGAAGAAGCATCGCTTTGCGTAAACCTCGCTCAGGGATACAGAATTTCTTATCCGATATTTATCGACAGCGAGTATTCCAACAAAAATCATGACGGAAGGGCCGACGGACTTTCAAAAGCACAAAGAACCGCGGTTTGCAAGACATTCTGTGAGACTATCAAGTCGGCCGGATATACACCCGGTGTATACGCAAGCAAGTCATGGTATTACAACAAACTCGATGCGGGTCAGCTCAATGCGTACAAAATTTGGCTTGCTCACTATTGCGGACAGACGGACTATACCGGAAAATATGATTTATGGCAGCATTCTTCCAAGGGTTCCGTCAGCGGAATCAGCGGAAATGTCGATCTTGACATAAGTTATCTCGGCTATTAATTCAAGAAATTACCCAAACAGCGGTTGAACACAAAACCGGTTCAATCGCTGTTTTGTTTTTTGCAAACTTTGTTTGACACAACTTTTCGCAACAAGTAAAATTATATTGTGTAAAAGTTTTTGCTTGATTATAAAATACTAAAAATCAGGGGAGAAAATACGGAATGAATAAAACCATCGACGATGAAATCATCAGGTCGAGTTTCGGCGACTGCCTTTTTCTCTTTTACAGCGATACTAAATTAAATAAAAAAGTCATCCGTATGATGGATGAAGAATTGAAACCTGTCTGGGACAGGATTTTTTCGCGTTGCGAAGATTATTACAGAGCGGTTTGCGAACTGGTTGAAAAAAGAGTTCACCCCGAGGACAGGGAAAAAGTCAGGGATATTTTCACATTCGATAAATATACCGAACTGATGAAAGACAGAAAGTCCTACTCTATTATTTTCAGATACAGAAAAAACGAAAATACCGAAGATTATATTTACGAAAGATTAACCATTACCAGACTTATGGATGATGAAGAAGGAAGGGAAACTCTTGTTTTTTCGAGTCTGGACATCGACAGGGAATACAAGGAACAACTTCTTGAAGTTGAAGCAAAGAAGCAGCATTTTTCCGTTACCTATGCCCTCGGAAGAGAATATTCGTCAATCTTTTACGTTGATATGGAAACGGGAAAACTCACGCCCTATAACCTCAGTAACAGAATTGAGGGGATGTTCGGAGACATGTTTTCGATACTCGATTACGATGAAGCGTCTTCGAATTACATAGAACAGGCCGTATCCAAAAAAGACAAGGAAATGATGAGGAAAGTTCTGTCCAAAAAATTCATTTTAAGTCAGGTAAGGGGCCAGGATCATTTTACATGGGTTTATCAAAACAATGAAGAATCCTACTGCGAGATGAAATGCGTAAGAGTCAGCGAGGAAGACGAGCCCACCGCCGTGGTAATGGGATTTGCGGTAAAAGATGCCGAAATCAGAGTGGAAATGGAAGAAAAGGCTCAGACTGATTTTCAGCTTTCTCTCCTTGACGGTTTAAGCCGTGATTTCGAGATGGTTTGGCTTTTGAGGAAGGACAGAAAAATGCGGCTTTTCAGGGTTTCGGATAATCCCGAAGTTCAGAGAGTGGCTTTAAGATATTACGATTCCGACGATTACGATCTGGGATTTACAAGTTTTATCGAGCAGTATGTCTGCGAGGAAGACAGAGAGAGATTAAAAGATTTTACGCGTTACGATAATCTGATTAAGAACGTTCCCAGGGAAAGAATGTATTCGACCGTATTTAAGAGAGTTATTCCGAACGGATTCGTTTATCTTCAGCTTTGCTTCACAAGAGCCGTAGGACCCGACGGCGAAGAAAATATCGTATGCGCATTCCGCGATGTGGATGAGCTTGTAAAAGAAGAAAACAAGAGACGTGAATTATACACGAATGCGATAAAAGAAAGAGATCTTGACGGTCTTACCGGCATCCGAAACAGATTTTGTTACGAGAACTTTATTAAGACCGTCGACAGCAGAGAATACAATTCGCTTGCGGTATTTTACATCGACGGCGATTTCCTGCACGAACTCAACAATACAAGAGGTCATGACGCCGGAGACGATTTTATCAAATACGTTGCGAATGTTGCGGTCAACTTATGGGGCGTTGACAATACTTTCAGAATCGGCGGCGACGAATTCGTTGTATTTGATTTCGACGAAAGCCGCGGCGAAATAATAAAGCGCCTGGATGTGTTCAGGCGCAAAATGGACGAAAAGAAATACAGCGTATCCGTAGGCTACAGCCATACGGAAGCCAAAACGGATTTACAGGAACTAATATCCGACGCTGAAAAGAAGATGTTTGAAGAAAAAGAAAAACATCACGCGAATCACAAGGAGACGCGATAATAATCCGTAATTTTCTTTACGGCTGCTATGACATCGTCCGTATCCTTGTCGGATAAAGCAGGATAAAGAGGGATACTCAGTATGCCTTTATATATTTCTTCGGCAACGGGGCATATCCCTTCTTTATAACCCAAATGCTTGTAGTAAGGGAAGAAATACGTCGGAACGTAATGTACCTGACATTGAATGTTTTCGGCACTCATTGCATCAAAGAATTCTCTTCGCGTACATTTCAGTTTGTTCAAATCAAGTCTTATAATATACAAATGTCTGCAGGTGTCCGATTCCGGAATTTCTTTTTGCACGATAATCTCGGGAATATCCGCAAAGGCTTCATCGTATTTTTTTACGATGGCTTTTCTTTTTGCCTTGAAATCCTCAAGCTTTGAGAGCTGACTTATAAGCATTGCGGCCTGAAAATCGGTAAGTCTGTAATTGTATCCCAAAGAAATCTGCTCATAATACCAGGGTCCTTCGTGAGGAGCTTCTTCCATAAGCTCTTCGTCGTGGGTTATACCGTGCGTATGAGCAAGAACGATTTTTTCATAATAATCCCGGTTGTTTGTCAAAACGGCTCCGCCTTCTCCGCAGGTTATTGTTTTGACGGGATGGAAACTGAATGTCGTAATATCGGCGAGCGAACCGACTTTTTTGCCCCTGTAGCAGGAGCCGATTGCATGTGCCGCATCTTCTATGAAAACAAGATTGTATTCGTCGCATATTGCGCGGATTTTATCATGTTCGACACACTGCCCCGTATAATCCACCGCGATAACGGCTTTGGTTTTATCCGTGATACGGCTTCGGATGCTTTCGGGATTGATATTGTATGTTTCGGGATTTACATCCGCAAAAACCGGAGTTGCTCCGACATAAAGAATGCAGTTCGCGCTTGCTGCGAAAGTAAGAGGAGTAACGATTACTTCGTCGCCGGGCCCGATCCCTGCGGCCAAACATGCGCAGTGAAGCGCGGCGGTTCCGTTTGAAACGGCAACGGCATATTTGGCGTTGCAGTATTTCGCGAGTTTTTGCTCAAGCTCCGTGACTTTGGGACCGCATGTCACGTAATCGCTTCTCAGGACCTCGGAAACGGCTTTGATATCGTCTTCACCGATACACTGGCGACCGTAATATATTTTTTTGTCTCTGACGGGTTTACCGCCTTTGATTGCAAGAGTTTCCATATAAGCCTCTTTAAAATTTGATTCTGTCAATTTGATAATAGCAAATTGTCCGGACTTTCGTCCGAAAAATTATTACCCGATGCCGTCAAATGACGGATACATAAAGATTTTAATATTTCGTATGTGTTTAGTCAAATCAAAAACACAGATTTTTCACACAAAAACAAGTATATATAGTGGTCTAAATTATCGACAAAAACAATATTTGGGTGTATTATAAAAATAGTGTTTGAATTTTTTCGGAGAAAAAAGTGAAAAAGAATAAAGTAATCGCAGCGATTCTCTTTCTTGTATCGTTTGCGTGCCTTGCGGCCGGAGTAAGTTTCCTGATAATTGAAGGTTATATCATTCCGAAAAAACCCGATATCGAATTGGTTGATGTTTCGGATATAAAAGATGATTCCGATTTGGACATTGAAAATGTCACACCGGACAATCTGACAGACCTTCAGAGCAAATCAAACGAAAACGAACCCGAGGTCGAAGAAAAGAAAAAAGAACCCTGCAGGGTTCCGAATCCTTACAAAGAATATTTTCTTCAAAATGAGGATATGGCCGCGTGGCTTTATCAGCCGAATTCGCCGATCGATTATCCGGTCATGTGGACTCCGGAAGACGAAGAAAAATATCTGCATTTGAGCTTCGACAAAAAATACACCGTTGCCGGATGCCTTTTGCTGGATACGGATACGTGTCTCGATCCGCTGACGACCAATCTTATAATTCACGGACATCACATGCAGGACGGTACGATGTTCGGCTCGCTTTTAAAATACGAGAAGCAGGATTACTGGGAAAATCACAAATATTTTTTCCTCTCCGACAAAGATTGCAGACATATTTACGAAGTGATGGCGGTTTTCCGCTCGAAAGTTTATTATGCGAAAGACGAATGTTTTAAGTATTATAAATTTTTCAATGCGGATACTGAGGACGAATTCGATTATTTTTATAAAAACGTAAAAGAATTGTCCCAGTACGATACCGGGGTTGAAGCAGAATTCGGAGACAGGTTTTTGACTCTCTCCACCTGCGCTTATCATGTACAAAACGGACGGTTTGTGGTTGTTGCCAAAGAAATCGCGCCGGGTGAGTATTATCAAGCTTTTGAAAACTAATTATTTAGGAGGATTATGCAAATGAAAAAGTATTTGAGTAGTTTGATCATGTTGCTTGGTACGGCAATGGTTATGTTCCTTATCGTACTTCCCATTCATGCAAGCGCTGCTACAAAGTACAAGGTTACCTGGGATACCGGTACTTCAAACTGGTATACATCCGATGATGACGGAAAGACATGGTATTCAAAGGATTATATCGAGTCCAAATTCGGTGCCGGAGATGTTATTGTTATTGACGGTGTAGGAGCTTCTACGGGAATCCTTCAACTCAATCTTCCCAATAAGATCGGTGAAATTGCGGTAATCGGAAACGCAACCGCAAACGTAACTGCTCCTTCGGCGGATTTGGCATATGCGGTAAACGGAAGTACGCTTATTATTAACTGTGATGTAGGCAAATTGATTGCCAACTACGGTGCAACGGATCAGGTTAACGGCAGTGTCGGAGAAATCTATGCCGAATACAAGGACGGTTCTCCCATCAAAATCGGTGTTACCGGAACCGTAGGAAAAGCAAACGTTAAGCTTCCTTCCGACAAATACAAACAGGTGGATGTATACAATGTTGCAGCAGGAAAGTTCAGTTTCAATTCCGACGATACTCTTGCTACAGCTGCGGAATTTTACAGCTTAACACCCACATCGAGTCCCAAGAGCGGTGCCGCAGGCAATCAGCTCGACAGCGTTCCCAAGACGGGTATGCTTCCTTATCCTTTGATTTTGGTTGCAATTTCCGGTGTTTCGGCTGTTCTTGGAACCGTTTTTTACAAAAAAAGAAAATAATTGATATTTCATAAGTTTAAAAACTCCGGGTTTTAGACAAAACTCGGAGTTTTTGTGTTATAATTATCAGAAAGTACTTCCGAAAGGATTAAAGAAAAGAATGAAGGGAATTATACTTGCGGGTGGGTCCGGAACAAGACTTTATCCGCTTACAAAAGCGATATCCAAACAGATAATGCCCGTTTACGACAAGCCGATGATTTATTATCCGCTTTCGATTCTGATGCTTGCGGGAATAAAAGATATTCTTATCATTTCCACTCCGAGGGATTTGCCCGTATTCGAAGAATTGTTGGGAGACGGCACGCAGCTTGGACTTAATATGAATTATGCCGTACAGGAATATCCCAGAGGTCTGGCGGATGCTTTTATTATCGGTGAGGAATTCATAGGCGACGATTCCGTTGCGCTAATTTTGGGCGACAATATTTTCTACGGTCAGAGTTTCTCAAAAGTGCTCAAAAACGTTGCTTCAAGAACCGAAGGGGCGACGATTTTCGGATATTATGTAAGAGACCCGAGAGAATACGGAGTGGTTGAATTCGATGAGAACGGCAAGGCGATTTCAATCGAGGAAAAACCCGAAAATCCCAAGAGCAATTATGCGGTTCCCGGACTCTATTTTTATGATAACGACGTGGTTGAGATCGCGAAGAACGTCAAACCCTCTGCTCGCGGCGAAATCGAGATTACAAGCGTTAACAACGAATATTTAAGAAGAGGCAAACTCTATGTCGAAACGCTCGGAAGAGGCTTTGCATGGCTTGATACGGGCAATCACGACGCACTTTTGGATGCTTCGGATTTTGTGGCCGCGTTCCAAAAAAGACAGGGCCTTTATATTTCATGCATCGAGGAAATCGCTTACAAAAAAGGCTTTATCGACAGAGACCGGCTTTTGGCCCTTGCCGAACCTCTCATGAAAACGGCATACGGTCAGTATCTTGTTGAAGTTGCAAACGGACTTTGATTATGAACAAAAAATTATTGATTAGAGCGCTTGCTGTTTCGTTAATCTGCTTTTTGGCATTAATCGGAGTAACGCTTCTTGCCAATGCTTCCCTTTTGAAAAAGAATGCAAAAAACGGCACTCCCGCTCCCGATGCTCCCGTCATTTCGGGAACGGTCAAAGAAGTATATACCGACAGCAAATCGTTTTTGAACGACAAAATTTTTTTGGATGAAGATCAGCCTGCGCTAATCCCCGAAAAAGAGAATACAAAAAAAGAAGTTAAGCTTTTGGTCAGCTCCGTCACCAAGGACATCAGAGTGACGATTGTCGACAAATACGGCAGAAAAATCGAAGGCGTGCCTTTTTATGTCGATATCGAAGGCGTCGGGGAATACAAAGATCTCGATATGGACGGATATCTTTATATCGCGGGAATCAAACCCGGAAATTACGATGTGACTTTATCCGAAAACGATAATTACAAATGCGGCGAAACCATGAACATCGACGTTTATGATACAGTTCAGTATGCGGCTCTCGAAGACATCATGTATTCTGTGGTCCAGGAAAAAGACATCAACGTCGAGGACGAAGATACAAGGCAAAACGAAGTATATAGGGACGATACCGAAAATACCCGTATCGCCAAAACGGGGGACGGCGTCGAAGTCGGCATAGACGTCTCCGCATGGCAAAAAGACATAGACTGGAAAAAAGTCAAGGATGCCGGAGTGGAATTTGCAATTTTACGTTGCGGATACAGAGGTTCGAAGACCGGCGCCCTGGTTGAGGATTCGTATTTTTACAAAAATCTGACCGGTGCAAAAGAAGCGGGCATAAAGGTCGGGGTTTATTTTTTCACACAGGCGATTACGGAGACCGAAGCCGTCGAAGAAGCCAGTATGGTGCTCGCTCTCGTCGGCGATACCGAACTTGAATATCCGATTTTCATCGATACCGAAAATACGAACGGAAGAGCGGACAATATCGACAAAAACACCAGAACGGCGGTATGCGACGCTTTTTGCAAAACGATTGAAAAATCCGGCAGGGAAGCGGGCATTTACGCCTCGAGAAACTGGTTTAACAACAAATTAAACGACGACAAATTATCCGACCATTACAGGTGGGTTGCTGAATATGCATCGACAACGGCATATTCCAAAAGATACGAGATGTGGCAGTATACTTCAAGCGGAAGCATAGACGGCATAAAAGGAAGAGTCGATCTGGATATGAGCTATCTGGACAAATAAATATATAGGAGAAATACAATGGGCAAATTCAGCGTGGAAACATGCGAAATCGAAGGATTAAAGGTAATTACCCCTACGGCTTTCGGCGATCAGAGGGGATATTTCATGGAATCCTATCAGGCGAATGATTTTAAGGAACTCGGCATCGATACCGTTTTCGTTCAGGACAATCAGTCATCTTCGACAAAGGGAGTATTAAGAGGAATGCATTTCCAGAAAAACTTTCCTCAGGATAAACTTGTAAGAGTAATATCGGGCGAGGTTTTCGATGCGGTAGTCGATTTGAGAAAGGGTTCGCCCACATACGGAAAATCATTCGGAGTCGTTCTCTCCGCCGAAAACAGAAAGCAGCTCTTCATACCGAAGGGATTTGCTCACGGATTTCTGGTATTGTCCGAATATGCGGAATTCTTTTACAAAGTCAGCGATTTTTATCATCCGAACGACGAGGGCGGACTTCTTTGGAACGACCCCGACATTGCAATCGACTGGCCTGTAAAAGACGAGTCGCAGCTTAATATAATCGAAAGAGACCGAAACTGGCCGAAACTTTGCGAATTGGAATAATCATATCGGGTGAAATATGGCACAGTCGTTTAAGAAAGCGGTGCAAAGCGCACTTCTTTTACCGAGAAAAAAACAATACGAAAAAGATTACGAACGTCTTTTTGAAGAATATACAAAAAGATGTGCGGCTGTTGACGCCTATGTTTCGAAAGTATCGGATGAAACGAAAAGCAGGGTCGAAAGACTCGAAATCAAAGATTTTTACGACAATCTTTCTTCGGACTTTGTTTACGATCAGACAAAGTTTTATCTGATATACGACTCAAATCACGGAATACTTCGAAACGAAAGCGACAGAATCGTTTACGAATATACATTGAATAATCCTTACGCCGTAATGGTCTACGGTGATGAGGATTATTTTGCGGTAACGGAGGATTTGAAAGATGACGACTGCATCAAAAAGTGCAGATCGATCAGATATTTCAAACCCTGCTTTTCTCCCGAAACCCTCGCATCGTTTGATTATATAAACGCCTTCGCGGTAAGGGGCGACTGGCTCAATGAAGCCGTGACCCAGAAAAACGAAGCACTTAAAGCAGCGGACAAAGACATTCTGATTTACGAAATCGCATTGGAAATCTGCGCCATAATCAAACATGAAAAAGCCGAAGAATCCATAGTTCATATTCCCGCGGTTTTCGTATCGAATGCTTTAAAAATAAACGCTAAGGAATTGTCGGATGGCGAATGCGGCGAAGCAGAACTTTTATACAGGGAATTCGAAAAAATACCGCCGCTTTTTTCAGAGGATAAATATAAAGATTTCAGAGAAGAAGCAGGGGAAAAACTTGATATCAGACCGAAGGATGAGGATGTTTTCGTATCCGTAATCATTCCTTCGAAGGACAATCCGGACATGCTTATCTCGTGCCTGGAAGGACTTGAGATTTCCTCGATGAAAAATACCGAACTCATTGTTGTCGACAACGGTTCGTCCGAAGAAAACAAAAAAAGAATCGAGGAGTATCTCAAGGGATGCGAAATCGAAACCAATTACATATATTCCGTCTTCGATTTCGATTATTCGAAAATGAACAATATGGCTGCAAAAGAAGCAAGATGCGACGTGCTTCTTTTGTTAAACGACGATGTCGAAGCAAAGGGTAACGAATGGATTAAAAAGATGGCAAACGAAACCCTCGTACCCGAAGTCGGATGCGTGGGCTGCAAGCTTTTGTATCCGGACGGCCTCGTACAGCATGTCGGAATATCGGGCGGAGTTGACGGCCCGGCGCACAAATTCATGGGCGAAGAGGACGGAAAGAAACTCGGATTCGGCGACAATACGATGAATAAAAACGTTCTTGCGGTTACGGGCGCCTGCCTGGCAATCAGAAAAGATCTTTACCTTGAAGTCGGCGGACTTTCCGAAGACCTGAAAGTCGGATACAACGATGTGGACCTTTGCATGAATCTTTATGAAAAAGGTTTAAGGAACGTGCTTTTAAACGATGTTGTTTTGACACATCACGAGTCCGTAAGCAGGGGCAGGGATGCCGCAAGCAAAGCAAAATCCGAGCGCCTCTTGAAAGAGCGGGAAATCCTTAAAAAGAAACATCCCGCCTTAATGATTACCGATCCTTACGAGGGCGGTACGGCCGATTTTAAACTAGCATTCGAAAAAGAAAACGAAGACACAGCGATAAACGCATCGGGCAAATTCGAAAAGAGAAAAGCCAATGACGAGGAAGGCTGGATTTATTCTTCATTCGAAGAATTAAAGACAGAGAATGTCGACGGCAAAAAGGTTCTTTTCGCAAGAGGTTTCGCTCTGGTTCCGGGAATTGACAACATGAGATTCGATTTCGATCTTATTCTCGAAAACGAGGGCAAACAATTCGTTATTCCGATAGAGAGAAATTTAAGAACGGATCTGGAAGGAAGATTCAACGGAAGCCAAAACACCAAGCTTTGCGGAATGAATATCAGGGCGTCGGTTGATGCTCTCAAAAGCGGAGAGTACGAAGTCAAAATCTACGGCAGGGATCACGGAAACGTGCGCGAAATAATAACCGACACAACGCAGAGAATCGAAATATAATCATTAAACCCGGATGGATAAAATGGATAACAACGAAATCGAAAAACTGAAAAAAGAACTCGAAGAAGAAAAGAAGAAAAACGTTGAACTGCAGGGGCGAATTTTTGAACTCGACGACGAGAAAAGGGAAATAAGCGAGAATCTTTCGCGCATCAAAAACAGCAGGGCTTACAAACTTTCAAAGCCTTTAAGATACGTTCGTTCCCAGGTTAAAAGAGTAACGCAGTACGGTTCGGTATCGGCGGTCAAAGACAAGATTAAGAGCAAGAACCGTTTGAAGAAAAGATACAGGGAACTCGGCACGCTTTCTTTTCCCGATGAACAAAGAAGAGAAATCGAATCGGGAAAACAATACGATAAAAGCGTAAAGATATCGATACTTGTTCCTTTGTACAACACACCCGAAAATTTCCTTCGCGAAATGATAATGTCCGTTGTGAATCAGACTTACAAAGATTGGGAATTATGCCTTGCCGACGGATCCGATGAGAAACATGCATATGTTGAAACCGTTTGCAGGGAATACATGAAAGACCATGAAAACATCAAATATTCGAGGCTTGAAAAAAACGAAGGAATATCGGGCAATACGAACGAATGTCTGAAACTGGCGACGGGCGATTACATAGGCTTGTTCGATCATGACGATTATCTTCATCCGAGCGTTCTTTACAAATACAGGGAAGCCATTGACGGGGGCGCCGATTACATCTACTGCGACGAAGCTACTTTTACCGACGGCGATATCAACAACATGATCACGGTCCATTTCAAACCGGATTTTGCAATCGACAATCTTCGCGCAAACAATTACATCTGTCATTTTTCGGTATTCCAAAAGAGCCTTCTTGACGAGACCGAACTTTTCAGAACCGAATACGACGGAAGCCAGGATCACGATATGATTTTAAGGCTTACGGGACTCGCCAAAAAGGTGGTTCACGTGCCGGGTATATATTATTACTGGAGAGCGCATGCGGGAAGCGTAGCCGCAAACATAAATGCCAAAACATACGCAATCGATGCCGCCAAAAGAGCCGTTTCGGACCATCTTTCAAAATGCGGTATTCACGAGACAAGCATTTCTTCGTCAAGAGCGTTTGAAACCATTTTCAGATTAAAATATGCCGTCTGCGGCGAACCGCTTGTTTCCGTCATCGTTACGTCGGATACCGAAGAGTGTATCAATGCGCTCAATCGGATGAATTCGTATTTAAACACGGAGATCGTCAAAGAGTCCGATTACAAAGATGAAATTTCATCCATGAATATTTTCGCAAAGATGAATTTCCTTTCGAAAAAAGCAAACGGTGAAGTTTTGTTCTTCCTCGACGGAAACATGAAAATATCTTCCCCGGAGATTATAAGAGAACTTTTGTCTGTCGTGCAAAGAAAAGACGTGGGCGCGGCGGGCGGAAAGATAGTCAATTCATCGGGCAAAATCGAGCATGCTTCGGTTGTCCTCGGTATCGGAAAGCATAGGGCTGCGGGCCTTGTACATCACGGTTTTGACAACAGATACATCGGATACATGGGAAGACTTTGCTACATTCAGGATACATCCGCGCTTGTTCGCGACATGCTGATGGTTAAAAAGAGGGATTTCGAAAAATGCGGCGGATTTGACGAAGGATACGAAATTGCTTTCGGAGATATCGCAATGTGCCTTACGTTAAGAAGAACGGGGCTTTTAAACGTCTTCGATCCATACGCCGAAGGAATAAGCGATGCGAAGCAGATTCTTTTTGACGGCGACGATGAAAGATTTTCGGCGGATCTGGATAAATTCAAAAAGCAGTTTGAAAAGGAACTCGAAGAGGGCGATCCTTTTTACAATCCCAATCTGACCAAAGAAACACTTGATTATTCTGTTTGCTGACATAAGGAATAGGCTGAAATGTTAATTTTTTACGGAATCGAAATATTAATATATTTGTTCTTTGCCGGTTATCTTTTTATTTTTAAAATCGTTGACAAAAACAATAAAAAGAGAGCGGTTATGACAGTGGTAACACCCATAGTCTCATTTGTTATTCAGGTTCTTCTCGAATGGTTTTTGTATGTGGTCATGTTTGTTTTCAACGAAAGAAATCCGGTGATTACGATAAGCCTCATAATCAATGTGATTCAGGTGGTTTTCCCCTATGTTACGATTCTGATTATGGCATCGATCAATTCGTGGAAGGAAAGAATCGCCGTACCGCTTGCATTTGCGGCTGCGATTCTGCTTATTTCCATGGTTTTCACATATGTTTCGCAGGATATGTATCTTTCGCTTTTTGTCGAAGAAGCCTTTGATGAAGAGACGGCAATGATTGATTTAATTGCGGAAGAAAAGAATATAAAGATTTTTGATTATATCAATATCGTTCTAAAACTTCTTCCCACAATAACCCTTGTATTGTATCTTAACGAAAAAAGAGGTTTAAGAAAAAGCGAGGGAAGAAAAAAACGCAAATAATTTTCTAATTTGCCGTATTAGCCGAATAAGGCTTTGTAAACTGTTCCGATTTGTATTTAACGAATCGGGTGTTTCGTAAATAATTAAGACAGAATTTGTGACGGAATTTATCGTTTGTGATGCTCCGGGGAGGAAAAGCAAGTGTTTGCATGCAAAAACTGCGGCGGAAATATCATATATGATATAAAAGCAAAAGCTTTGGTTTGCACCGTATGCAAATCTTCTTTTGCACCCGAAAGCGTTACAAAGGAAAACGACAGCGTTGATTACGATTTTTTCGAAACGACGATTTTCACCTGCCCTCAGTGCGGCGCGCAAATAATGTGCGAGGAAAACGAAGCTTCGAGTTTTTGCACTTACTGTTCTTCTTCGACGGTTCTCACGTCGAGAATTTCCAAAGAAAAGAAACCCGATTATATTATTCCTTTTGAAAAAACGAAGGCCGAATGCATCGACGAATTCAAAAAGGTTTCGAAGAGAGCTGTTTTTGCGCCTTCCGAATTAAAAGATCAAAAGATTTTGGATAAATTTAAGGCAATTTACGTGCCTTACTGGTATTACAATGTTAAGCAGGAGAATGGTTTTACGTTTACAGGGGTGGAAAAGTCGTCTACGGCGTACTCGGATAGCATATATACCGCTTTTTACGATATAACGGGCAGAATAGACGCGGAATATGACGGAATATGCAGAGACGCTTCATATAATTTCTCCGATGATTTGTGTGAGAGGATCGCACCTTTCTTCACCTCGGAAAAAAAGAAATTTTATCCCTCTTACTTAAGCGGCTTTTATGCCGATGTGACCGATGTTCCGGCTGTGGTTTACGAGCATGAAGCAAGAGATATCGCCAACAATCTTTCCAAGGAAGTGATAAGGGATACGGCAGCAGACGAAGAATTCAAGCGCATTCAGCTTGTTTTTTCTGCCGACGAAGATACCGACAAACAGCTTAATACCGTTATAACGGCCAAGAGAGCGCTTCTGCCGGTATGGTTTATGTCTTTTAAGAGCGGCAAAAAGGTTGCATATATGACCGTTAACGGTCAGACGGGACGCGCAGCGAGCGATTTTCCCATATCAAAAAAGAAATACATTACAGCATCTTTGATTCTTGCGGCGCTCTTTACGGCACCGTTTGCATTTATTTTGAGTGCATTCAAACAAAGTTCCGCTTTTGCGTTTCTGGATGTTGCGTTAATTATTTCGATCGTAATGTATGTTTATTATTTTATAGAAATGAAAATCATGCAGATTCGTGACGAGGATTCGGAGGACGCAGGTAAATTTCACAGGAAAACCGGAGTCGTTTATATCAGAAAAAACAAAAAAGAAAACATGGAAAAGACGAAAAGGGATATTAAGGGATTGTTTGCCACCGGGGATTTATCCGAAATCATTCTCGGTATTATATATATAATTATTATTTTGGTATCCATATTTAAATTTGATTTAAGAATATATGACATAGCGTTTAAATTAATTCTTACATTCGGAAATGCCGTATTGGCGGTAATGGGATTTATCAGAGGCGGCAAAATAGTAAACAGTGCGAAATATTACGGCATTTTTGCCGGAATGATCAGCCTTGTCATTGTTGCGGGCATACTTTTGGCTGCTCCGCAAATCGCATTTTTGAATATGCTTGCGGGTGCGTGCCTTATTGCGGGTAGTTTTTTCACCTGCATGGACCTGATTAATTATCACAACGAACTGACGACCAGACAACCGCCGCATTTAAAGAGAAGAGGGGGTGACGAAATTGCCGATTCTTATAATTTGTAGCATTCTTACGGCTTTCTTTTCCGCATTTGTTATATGTTTGTTCATGGCCAAAATAACTTCGCGTCCGGCCAAAATCCAAAAAGAAGGGGACGAGCCGGATATGGCGGGCATTAAATACGAATGCGTGGTAAAGGATATTGAAGTCCATACCAAGGGAGGAAATATCTACCAACACCCGACTCCCAAATTCGAAGATTACGAAACCGATAGTGAAAAGGCGAGAAAAAAGCTTGAAAATATGATATTTTTTGACAAATGATTTCCGACGGCACAAAAGCCGTTGGAAATTTTTTTGAAAAAATACGAAAACCATATTGACAAGTGTTATACACTGTTATATAGTGTTTACTGTTATAAGGTGTTTGTTACACAGTATAACAGTTGCGCGTCCAGGGGTATAAAAAACGGTGGAGAAAAATGAAGGTAATAATCAATAATTCTTCGATGGTACCGATTTACATGCAGTTAATCATGCAGGTTAAATCACAGATTGCAGACGGTACGGTAAAAGAAAACGAAATGCTTCCTTCCGTAAGATCGTTGTCAAGGGATTTGAACATCAGTGCTCTTACGGTGAAAAAGGCCTATGATGAACTCGAGTCCGACGGTTTTGTCGTAACGGTTCACGGAAAAGGCACATTCGTTAACGGAAACAATTCCGAGTTTATTAAGGAAAGCAGAATCAGGGAAATTGAGGATTCTCTGAGAAATGCTTTTGAAAAGGCGGAAGGCTACGGTATTTCAAGAGATCAGATTAAAGAAATGTTTGAAATGATTATCGAAGAATGAGGGATACATTATGATTAAAATTGAGGCACTTAAAAAGAATTATAAAGATTTCAGTCTTGATGTTTCCATGGAATTTGCTTCGGGAACAATCAATGCCCTTGTCGGAACAAACGGTGCCGGAAAAAGTACGACATTCAAGGCACTTTTGGGACTTGTTTCTTACAAAGAAGGCTCAATAGAAATAAACGGTAAAAACATAAAAGATTTTAAATACGAAGACAAAGCGAAAATCGGATATGTCTTAACCGACTCATTTTTCAACGAAGTGTTTAAGGTTAAGGATATTGCGAAAATCATGAAGGCAACATATCCGACTTTTGACGAAACATTCTTTTTTGATAAATGCGAAAAATATAAAATTCCGGACAACAAAATCATTAAGGATTTTTCGGGCGGAATGAAATCCAAACTTAAAGTGATTACGGCTCTTTCGTATGACACCGATGTTTTGATTCTCGACGAACCGACGGTAGGACTCGATGTGGTCGTAAGAGACGATATCCTCGACGAAATTCGCGAATATATGGAAAAAAACGAGGAGAGAACGGTTATTATCAGTTCCCATATTTCATCGGATGTTGAAAAGCTTTGCGACACGATTACGATGATTCATGACGGAAAGATCGTTTTCATGGACGATACCGACAGACTTTTATCGGAATATGCGGCGCTTAAAATAGATGAAGAGGCATTTAAGGAAATCGATAAGAGCCATATCAAAGCATACAAAAAAGAAAAGTACGGATATGAATGCTTAACCGACGAGAAAGAATACTACATCGAAAATTATCCGTCTATAGTTGTGGAAAAGATGAGTGTTGATGAAATGATGACTATTATCATCAAAGGAGAGAAAGCATGAAAGGTCTTTTGGTAAAAGATTTTAAAATCATAGGACAACAGAAATGGTTAATGATAATTATTCTCTTATGTGCGTTCCTTTGCTTTTACTCTATGCATGATCCTTCATTTATCGTGGGATACACATGTTTGATATGCGCAACGCTCTGCGTTACAACCTGTGCATATGATGAAATGAACAACGGTCTTGCGTTCCTGATGGCAATGCCTTATTCGAGAAAAACATATATTATCGAAAAATATGTTTTTTCGCTTATTATAGGCTGCTTTGCATGGATAATCAGTTCGGTTGCGGCAATTTTTTGCACTTTGATTCTTAAAAGACCGTTCGGTACGGAACTGATAACGGAACTGTTATTCTTTATAATTCCGATTCTCGTAATTCCTTCGCTGATGATTCCGGTAACCTACAAATTCGGACACAACAGAAGCAGAATCGTGGTATTCGTAATTATCGGAATAGTGTTTGCGATAGGCGGAGTCATAGCATCCCTCGGCGAATTCAGTGTTGATTTTATGAAAAACAAAATGGGCATAGGATTCGAAAACTTCGGCTCGATGCAGTTTTTTAATGTGGGAACGCTGCTTGGTGCGGGACTGGCCGTATCGGTAATTATATATATCATATCATTGATAATCAGCATAAAAATAATAGAAAAGAAAGAATATTAAGGAGAGGACATGGCTTCATTAATTGAAATCAGGAATATGTGCAAGATTTACAATCCGGGTGAAAACGAAGTTAGAGCACTCGATCACGTATCCCTGTCAATCGGAGAAAACGAGTTCGTAGCCATCATCGGTCATTCCGGATCCGGTAAGTCCACGCTTATGAATATGTTGGGCTGTCTGGATGTGCCCACCAGCGGAATATATCTTCTGCACGGGTCGGATGTATCGCTTTTAAGCGATGATGAGCTTTCGGATATCAGAAATCAGGAAATCGGATTTATTTTCCAGGGATTCAACCTGATAGCAAATTTAACGGCATTTGAAAACGTGGAACTGCCCCTGATATACAGAGGACTTTCAAAAAAAGAAAGAACCTCGCTGGCAAAAGAGGCACTTCGAAAAGTCGGACTGGAAAACCGAATGGATCACAAGCCGTCGGAAATGTCGGGCGGACAGCAGCAGAGAGTTGCGATAGCAAGAGCCATAGCGCAGGCGCCGCCGGTAATACTTGCGGATGAACCTACCGGAAACCTTGACTCACATTCGACCAAGGAAATAATGAATATTTTAAAAACGCTTCATTCCGAAGGCAGAACGGTTATCATCATTACGCACGACAATGATATAGCAGCAAATGCGAACAGAATCGTTCATATCGAAGACGGAAAAATCACTTCGGATTCTTCGAATGACGGTAACGTAAACAGAGACGACATAGCCAGAGAGATTAGAAACGGTTCGGGTTCAAGGGAATACGATTCGAATTATGATGACGAATATAAAGAAGACGAAGAAGAACCGTATGACGCAAACGAAATCGAATTAACCGATGCTTCGGCAGAAAACGATTTTGATCTTAAACCCGAAGAAGATAACAATATTGATTTACATTTGAATGGAGATAACTGATATGAGCAAGAATAAAACACCCCAGCTTTCACTCGACAGAGAAGATCTTGACGCACAGCTTGAGGCTGCGGCTCAAAAAAGAAAGAAAGCCAAAAGAAAGAAAATCATTATAAGAATTATAGTAATCGCTATTATCCTTTTTGTGTTTTTACTCATCGGAGGAGTGATTATAGGAATTATCGCTTCCAAGAAAGCCATGGGACAGATGGTTAATGTTACTCATACTTCCATGGAGGAAATCACGCAGGAAGTAAAAATAAGCGGAAATGTTCAAAGCGATAACGTGCAGCATTTTTATTCGCCCGCACCCATTAAGGTTAAAAGCGTAACCCCCGTGGGTACATTCGTCAAAAAGGGAGATCCCATTGTCGTATTTGACGAAGAATCCTACGAAGTGGCTTTAAGAGAGGTTGAATTAAGCGACAAGATTGCAGAGAACAGCAATTCCAGCCAGGCCGTATCGGACGGACAGCTTTGGAGCAAACTTGCGGAAGCTAAGGCCGACGTACAAAAATACGAGGAAGAAATCAAAAAGAATCAGGAAAAGGTTGATTACTACGAAAAAGACGATGCTTTAACCAAATTTGCAACAAGTGTAGGTATTCAGAACGATCTTTGTGACACCGAAATCAGAAAATTTCAGAATTTGATTGCGGGAGAAACAGATCCTAACGTTATAGCTGATTATGAGAAGAAAATTATCGAACAGCAAAAAATAAAAGAAAATATTACCAGATCCCTCGGAGATTCACAGACGGATTATAACAAAAACAAATCGGATCTTGAAAGCAATAAAATGAAACTCGAAAGTGCAAAATCCACGGTTGAGGCATATCAGAAACAGCTCGGCAACTCGTATGACCGCGAAAACATTCAGCTTCAGGGAGAATTAAGCACTTTGAAATCCGGCAATGCATACGAGGAACTTCAGAAATTCAAAGACGGATGTCTTTTGGCTCCTTTTGACGGAATCGTAACCGGTGTTTACGTATCCGAAGGAATGACCACTTCGCTCACCGGTACTGAAATGATTGAATTTTCGAGTATCGACGATGTAAGCGTTGCGGTATCCGTAAGCAAAAAAGACCTTTCGAAGATCAAAGAAGGCCAGAAGGTTAAGATAACGATTCTTGACAAGGATTACGAAGGAGAAATCTCGAGAATCGCCCGTATTGCAATATCCGCAAGCGGTCAGGCAAGCGTTTCGGCGGTTATCAAGATCAACAATCCCGACGATGACATTTATCTGGGAATCGAGGCTAAAAACGTTATCGTTACGGCGCATGAAGATTCGTGCATGACCATTCCTTCGGAAGCAATCAATGTTGACAGCAACGGATATTTTGTCTTCGTTGTAAACGAGCAGAATATAGTTGAAAAGAAGAGCATTACAATCGGTATTTCATCCGAAGAACGCACACAGATTATCGAAGGAATCGATGAGAACGACAGAGTGGTTTCTTATGTGACTTCCGCGGTTATTGAAGGTGCAACGGTAGTTCCGGTTGATGAAGAACAGATGAACAGCATTCTCGGCGGTCTTACCGGAGAAACAACCGAAGAAAGCGTCAGTGAAGAATAAACTTAAATATCTATGACGGAAAAATAAATGGGACAGTTTTTTGAATATGTAAAAATTGCATATAAAAGCATTACTTCCAATAAGGGAAGAACGTTTCTGACCATGCTCGGAATCATTATCGGTATAGCGTCCGTTATCATGATCACGGGTCTCGGAAGCGGAGTCAGAAATGCACTTGACGGTTCGCTCGGAGATCTTTTCAGAGGTCAGACATACATCTACTCCGTGGGTGAAGAAGACGTAACCATAGATGATATCGAATATATCAAAGAAAACGTGGACGGTCTGAAAATGTGTACTCCGGAACAGGTGATTATCGGAACATCACATTCCGTAAAAGGTGATTTTACCGTGGAGTATTACATGGTAAACGAAACATATGAATACTATTCCGTTGAAGGATTGCTTTGCGGAAGGTATTTTACAGAAGATGAATGCAAGACGGGCAAAAACGTGGCAATCATCGATGAAGTCGGAGCTCAATCGTATTTCGGAAGTACCGATGTTGTCGGTCAGACGGTAATAGTGGAAACTTACGATGCGGAACTTGAGTACAGAATCATCGGTGTAAGAAAAGCCAAGGATTCGGAACTTATGAATCTTTTGTCGGGTGCATCAAACACGAGATTTAAACTTGAAGTACCTTATTCGCATTATATATATGCGACCGGCGATACATGGTATATGGATTATATGAACTCGATGCTTGTTTCTTCGGAAGATGAGGACATCGAAAACATTCTTAAGAGAATCGTCTCCATCCTTGAAGCAAGGCATGACGTCAGAGGAGAAGAGTGCTTCAAAATCGATTCGTTTGAATCCTACATGGAAGACATCAACCGTATTATCGGTTATGTGACAATGTTTATAGGTTTCGTTTCGGCCATCTCACTTCTTGTAGGCGGTATAGGCGTTATGAATATCATGCTTGTATCCGTTACGGAGAGAACTTGCGAAATCGGTATCAGAAAAGCGCTCGGAGCCAGAACCGGATCGATAATGACACAGTTTTTGGCAGAGTCCGCAATGATTACTTTTGTGGGCGGGCTCTTGGGAGTGATTGTGGGATACGTCGGAGCCGAAGGACTTTGCCTTTTGGTAAGCGCGATAGTAAAGCTTCCGGTGCATATTTCGGTAAATATTTTGATAGCGTTGGGCGCTACGTTATTCTCGGTGGGAATCGGATTGTTTTTCGGTATTTTCCCCGCAAAAAAAGCGGCCGCACTCAATCCCATAGAAGCTTTGAGACAGGAATAAAAAATGGGCAGATTTATAGAATATTGCAAGATTGCATTTTTTAACATCAAATCGAATAAAGTCAGAGCATTCCTGACGATGTTGGGTATCATCATAGGTATTTCTTCCGTGGTGGCCATCGTAAGCCTCGGTAACGGTTTCAAGAAAGCGATAGACGAGGAACTTTCGAATCTGGCGGGAAACACTTTGGAAGTTTACGCAATGGATTACGATTTGTATTTTTATGATGAAGACCTTGAAGCGTTAATGGAAAAGGACAGACATATCGTGGGAATTTCCCCTTTGATTACCTTAAACGGAGAAGCATCCTACAAGGATTTAAAGAACTTTACGATGTCTGTGAAACTCGGCAACGAATTGCTTGACGAAGCAGCCAAATACGATATTATTTACGGCAGATATTTCACCAAGGAAGAATGCCAATATAACGAAAAGGTTTGCGTAATAGACAAATCTTCGGCGAGAAAAGTATTCGGAACAGAAAACGCTGTGGGCATGACGATAGATCTTTATTACGGCTATAACAAAAGAGGCGATACATTCCGAATTGTCGGCATCAGAGACGACAACGAATCCCAGCTCGGAGATATGATTATAGGCAACGGAAGCGTGGATGTACATGCGGAAGTTCCGTATAATTCATTTATAGAAGCCATCGGGTTTAGCGCATTTATCGACGGATACGATGCGATGGTAATCATTTTGGATGATTCTAAATACGCATCGGACGTGCTCTCGCATACCAAGGCGATTCTTGAAGCAAGGCATGATATCAGGGGCGAAAACTTGATTTACGTGCTCGATTACAATGCCATCTTCTCCGTAATAAGCAGTTCGCTGACAATGGTTACGCTCCTTATAATGCTTGTTGCCGCGATATCTTTGTTCGTAGGCGGTATAGGAGTTATGAACATCATGCTCGTATCTGTTACCGAGAGAACCAAGGAAATAGGTATCAGAAAAGCGCTGGGTGCGAGAACGGGTTCGATATTAACACAGTTTTTGGTTGAAGCCGGCTCGATATCGCTCCTTGGCGGAGTTATAGGCATCCTCCTCGGACTCGGCGGAGCGGAATTCATATGCTTCCTTATCTCCAACCTTACAAAAGCCACAATGATAGCGGACTTTAATCCCTTCTTCATTTTGGGAATTGCGCTCTTTTCGATGTCAATCGGTGTATTCTTCGGTATTTACCCCGCAAGAAAAGCAGCCAAGTTAAGCCCGATAGATGCTCTTCGAAGAGCAAAATAACAGAGAGAAAAACTTTTGTTTTTCATATATTTATCCCCTTTAAGTCAAAGAATCGGAAACGATTCTTTGATTTTTTTATGGGAAAAATAATTATTATGATATAATAGACGGGTGATTTTTAAACTAAAGGTAAACGACGGCGAAAAATGAGCAGCTTTAAAAAAGGTTTAACAGATGGTCTTCCGATAGGACTCGGATATCTTGCGGTATCTTTTTCCTTCGGTATCCTGGCGGTTGCGGGCGGACTCAATGTCTGGCAGGCAACCCTTATTTCGATGACCAATTTAACAAGCGCCGGACAGTTTGCGGGATTGACGATCATGGTGTCGGGCGGCGGAATTGCCGAGATGATAGTTTCGCAGTTTATCATTAATCTCAGGTATTCCCTGATGTCGATTTCCCTGTCGCAGCATATCGACTCGTCTATGAAGATTCCGCAAAAACTCTTTTTCGGAGAATTTCACACGGACGAAATATTTGCGGTATCGATGGGACGTCCCGAAAAACTGGGCAGGAAATATTTCCTCGGAGTAATAATTGCGCCGTACGTGGGATGGTCGCTCGGAACGTTTCTCGGTGCGGTATGCGGCGAAATACTTCCGGCGATGATTACAAGCGCCCTCGGCGTGGCTTTGTACGGTATGTTCATAGCAATCGTTGTTCCCGTGATGAAACATTCGTGGAAGATGAGCATAGTTGTTGCCATAGCTGTTATTATGTCCGTATGTTTTACATACGTTCCGGGAATAAACCAAATCACTTCGGGATTTGCGGTTATCATCTGTGCCGTAAGCGCATCGCTTTTCGGAGCGATTGTATTCCCCCTAAAAGAAGAAAAGAAGGAACAAACATGAATTGGGCCGAATTTTTTAAATATCTCGCACTGATGGCAGGCGTGACCTATCTTATCAGGGTTTTGCCCTACATCTTTATGAGAAAAGAAGTGAATAACAGATTTTTCAAATCGTTCCTCGCGTATATTCCGTACACGGTTTTGGCTGCCATGACTTTCCCCGCGATTCTTTCGGCGACCGGAAGCATTTACAGCGCGATTGCGGGACTTTTGGTCGGAGTTGCCGTGGCATTTTTTGAAAAAGGTCTTCTTGTGGTCGCATTATCGTCCTGTGTGGCGGTGCTCTTGACCGAACTGATTCAAAAATTCGTTTTTTAAACATACGAAATTATAGAGTTTAAAGCATAATATGCTATAATGTATTTCGAAAATTGTTTGCAAAGGAGAGAAGTAAATGGAAAAAGTTGCAGACACCTTAAACAGAGAAAAACTGACCGGGGCAATGAACGGTTGCATCGAATGGATCAGGGAATTTTTTGAAAATAACGGAAAAGGCTGCAATGCCGTTCTCGGGATATCCGGCGGAAAGGATTCATCCGTGGTTGCCGCACTTTTGGTCGAAGCGCTCGGGAAAGAGAGAGTAATCGGCGTACTTATGCCAAACGGTGAGCAGGCGGACATCGACATGGCTTACAAACTTGTAAATCACCTTGGGATAAAATATTATGTTATAAATATAAAAGAAGCGATGAACGGTATCATAAATGCTTTCCCCGAGGATTTGAAGATGAGCGATCAGTCGAAAATCAACCTCGGACCGCGTATCAGAATGAGCACGGTTTATGCCGTTTCGCAAAGTGTCAACGGACGCGTGGCAAACACATGCAATCTGTCGGAAGACTGGGTCGGATACTCGACAAGATATGGCGATTCGGTCGGCGATTTTTCGCCCGTGTCGCATTTTACGGTTCAGGAAGTAAAAGAAATCGGAAGAATTCTCGGACTCCCGGGAGAACTCGTGGATAAAGCCCCGAGTGACGGACTTTGCGGAAAGACCGATGAAGACAATCTCGGATTTACTTATGCCGAATTGGACAGATACATAAGAACCGGCGAAATAGAAGATAACGAAAAGAAAGAATTAATAGACAGGAAACATAAGGCAAACCTTTTTAAACTTGAAGTGATGCCTTCGTATGTTCCCGATTGGGAGTGAGTTATGAACGGATACGTTAATTTAAAACAACAGGTAATAGAACTTACGGGTTTTATCAGAAGCATGCTTTATCCCGAAATTTTCGGAGAAATGGGATATAAATCGGCCGATGCGCTCAGATTCGAAGCAAAAAGCGTACTTTCCGACACGCTCAAAACCGTTTGCGACGAAGGAACGGATGTTGATAAAATCACGGATGATTTTTTCGCGAAACTTCCGGACGTAAAGGCAATTCTCGATACCGATGTTCAGGCTGCGTATGAGGGAGATCCCGCGGCAAAATCTACCAAGGAAGTTATGCTTGCGTATCCGGCGTTCGAGGCGATAAGCATTTTCAGAATAGCTCATGAATTCTACAAATTCGAAGTTCCCATTCTTCCGAGAATGATGACTGAATATGCGCATAAAAACACCGGTATAGACATTCATCCGGGTGCAACAATCGGAAATTATTTCTTCATCGACCACGGTACGGGAGTGGTAATAGGCGAAACCACAACCATCGGAGAGCATGTTAAGCTTTATCAGGGCGTTACGCTCGGTGCGAAGAGCTTTGCGGTAAATCCCGACGGTACGCTTGTTAAGGGTATCAAACGTCATCCCGACATAGGAAACAATGTCGTAATCTATGCGGGTGCAACGATTCTTGGCGGCAATACGGTTATCGGAGACAATTGCGTCATCGGAGGTAATGTATGGCTTACCCATTCCGTTGATGCGGGAAATACGGTTCTCGCCGCACATGAAAGAAACGAGATTTTCACCAATTAATAATGACGGTTTTCAAAACATAAAAAACGGATGCTTCCCGGCATCCGTTTTTGATTACAGAATTTTTTCCACATGCAGATCTTTATGTTTGGAAAGATCTACCATCTCGTCCTTGCATTGGACTATCGGTTTTGAAAGCGCGTTTTTGTTGATGAAAACGATTTTGCCGATTCGCCCGTCGCTTAACAAAACATTGTAATGAAGATACGTGTTGCTTACATTTTCAAGGAATGTGAGAATGTAATGAGCATCGTATTTTTGCAGACCTTCGCTTTCATAGAGTTCGATAACCCTGAAAGGACACATCGGTCCGCGGTATATTCTCGCGGAAGTCATGGCATCGTAAACATCCACGATTCCGACGATTTTGGCATATTCGTCGATACGGTCGGACGTAAGACCGAGAGGATAACCCGAACCGTCGCAGCGTTCGTGATGCATCAGCGCCGAATTCGAAATATGCGTATTCACGCCCTGGGCTTTTAAAATATGATAACCTTCCACCGTATGGGTTTTTACCAGCTGATATTCGTCGGTGGTAAGTTTATCGGGTTTTTTTATGATGGAATCGGGAATCTTAAGTTTTCCCAAATCGTGCAGCATTCCGCAAAGAGTCAACAAATCGATTTCTTCGGGTTTCATTTTGAGCCATCCGCCGAAGACATTGCAGATAAGCGAAACATTCATGGAATGCGCGAATGTAAGATCGTCATACTGACGCATGTTGTGAAGCATATCCATTGCGCTGAACGAAGAATGTTTGGCCTGCTCGATAAGACTCTTCGTATTGGATAAAAGTTCCTCCGTGTTGATGGGGGAATTAAGTTCGACTATATTGTTGATACTGTTCTTGAAATCGGACAGAGTATTGTCGAAGGTACCTTTGAATTCGTTGAATTCCGGACTTTGCCTGATGATTTCGGAATGAGGCATTTGGTCGAAATCGCCCTGAGGGAGTTCTTCAACGAAGTCTTCTTTAATTTCGTCTTCGACACGTACCGAAAGAATCGAATAGAATTCGAGCCTGGTAATGGCTTTGTCGGTCAGAACGGTTCCCTTGGTGAGAATCAACTGCCCGTTGTAATTAAAAACGTCTTCAGCTAAAACAAATCCCGGGATAAGCTCTTTGGTCTTGATTTTCTTCATAGAATTTACCCGTTTTCCGAAAAAATATTATTTTTTCAAATCCACTTTTTACACACTTTTACACACAAAAATCTTATAAAAATTATAAGAAAAAGATGGACAAAAGTCAAATAATAGTATTGACACGGGATATAATAAATAGTATGGTTAATACGATAAAAAAACACGTCTCTTATTCAGAGTGGTGGAGGTACATAGGACCCAAGAAGCCACGGCAACCCCGTTTACGGAAGGTGCCAACCTGAGCGAGCAATCGAACAATAAGAGGACTTTGGTATAGAATGTGATTTGATGCCCGGTCCTCGTTGGATGGGGTATTTTTTTATCTGTATCGATGACAGAGTTAAAATATTAGGAGAACAACATGGAAAGAAAAATTTTTACTTCCGAATCCGTAACCGAAGGACATCCCGACAAAGTCTGCGATGCCGTATCGGATGCGATTCTTGATGCCTGCATGAAAGACGATCCGATGAGCCGTGTGGCATGCGAAACCGCTGTCTGCACCGGATTTGTGCTTGTAACGGGCGAAATTACCACAAAGGCAGTTTTGGATTATCAGAAAATCGTCAGAGAGACCGTAAACGAAATCGGTTACAATGACGCAAAAACCGGGTTTGACGGCAACACATGTGCGGTATTCGTGGCTATGGACTCACAGTCCGCAGATATCGCAATGGGCGTTGACAAAGCGCTTGAAGCAAGAAATAAAGAGATGAGCGATGCCGAGATTGAAGCAATCGGTGCCGGCGATCAGGGAATGATGTTCGGTTACGCAACCGACGAAACCGAAGAATATATGCCTTATCCCATCTATTACGCTCACAAGCTTTGCCGTCAGCTTACAAAGGTAAGAAAAGACGGAACGCTTAAATATCTTCGTCCCGACGGAAAGAGCCAGGTATCGGTCGAATATGACGACAACGGCAAACCCGTTCGTTTCGATGCGGTAGTTTTATCGACACAGCACGATGAGGACGTTACACAGGAACAGATACACGAAGATATCAAAAAATATGTATTTGACGAAGTTCTTCCCAAGGATATGGTTGACGAAAACACCAAATATTTCATCAATCCCACGGGACGTTTCGTAATCGGCGGACCTCACGGCGACGCAGGTCTTACCGGAAGAAAGATTATCGTAGACACCTACGGCGGATATGCACGTCACGGCGGCGGAGCATTCTCCGGCAAAGACTGCACCAAGGTTGACCGTTCCGCGGCTTATGCTGCAAGATACGTTGCAAAAAACATCGTTGCTTCGGGCCTTGCAAGCAAATGCGAGATTCAGCTTTCTTATGCAATCGGAGTCGCAAAACCCACATCCATCATGGTAGACACATTCGGCACGGGCAAAATTTCCGATGAGAAGATTGTTGAGATAGTAAGAGAGAACTTCGATCTTCGTCCCGCAGGCATCATCAAAATGCTCGACCTTCGAAGACCCATCTACAAGCAGACCGCAGCATACGGCCACTTCGGAAGAAACGATCTTTCCCTTCCCTGGGAACAGCTTGACAAGGTTGATGTATTGAAGAAATATTTGTAATTTGATTTTGGGTGAAAAAATGAATGTTAAGATAAAAAAACTTTCCGAAAACGCTACGGTTCCGACCTACGGTACACCGTATGCCGCGGGTGCGGATCTTTATGCATGCCTCGAAGAAAGTGTTTCAATCAAACCCCTGGAAACCAAGATGATCGGAACAGGTATAGCAATGGAGATTCCCGAAGGATATGTCGGACTCGTGTTTGCCCGTTCCGGACTCGCGTGCAAAAAAGGGCTTGCGCCGGCAAACAAAGTCGGTGTTATCGACAGTGATTACAGAGGAGAAATAAAAGTTGCCCTTCACAATCACAACGGTTCGGGAGAAGCGCTTTTGGTCGAATCGGGAGAAAGGATAGCACAGATAGCGATAGTTCCGTATCTTAAAGCCGAATTTGAAATTGCGGATGAACTTGAAGAAACAAACAGAGGCGAAAACGGATTCGGATCCACGGGAAAGTTTTAATCGATGCCCGTTAAATCAAAGTCGGGAATAAACGATTCCTTCGCGGTATCGCCTTCCTGAAAATATGCATTGACGATATTTAAAGAGAGTACGTGATCAAGCAGACGTTCGTACTCTCTTTTTGTTACCCTTCTGAAAAGCTCGGGATATTTGTCCCTTACTTTTGCCATGGAAGGAGTATCAAGCGGAGTGTACTGATTCATAAGAGAAATATAAATCGAATCTCCGTATGTTTCGTGAAGATAGGAAACGATTTTTTTGGCGTTGTTAACTCCGAGGGGCAGCAGGAGATGTCTGACGATAACTCCTTTTTGCATAATTCCCCTATTGTCGAAAACAGGCGTTTTGACCTGACGAAACATTTCCGCAATCGCAGCCTTTGCTGTTTCGGCGTAACCCGGGGCATTTGAATATTTGACGGCAAGCGAATCGTCGAAATATTTGAAATCAGGAAGGTAGATGTTTATGAGACCCTCCAGCATCTTAAGCGTTTCGGGCAATTCGTAAGCGGAAGTGTTGTATACGATCGGAATTTTAAGTCCCGCTTCTTTTGCAAGGATTAAAGCGTCCTTAATCGCATAAACATAGTGGGAGGGAGTAACGAGATTGATGTTGTTAGCACCCTGCGATTCAAGCGACAGGAAAATCTGCGCAAGTTTTTCCACGGAAACTTCTTTTCCCGTAAGTCCCCTTGAAATCCTTTCGTTTTGGCAGAAAACGCATCTTAAATTGCAGCCGCCAAAAAAGACGGCGCCGCTTCCTTCACTGCCGCTTATCGAAGGCTCCTCGAAAAAATGCAGTGCGGCTCTCGCAAGAAAAACGTTTTCGTTCGCATTGCAAAATCCCCTGCCGGCACTTCTGTCGATATTGCATTGTCTTGGGCAAAGATTGCAGTTTTTTTCCATAAATAATCCTTTTTAAACAATAAAAAAACTGTGAGACTTCTCCCACAGTTTTTGAATAATCCTATTTGAAATATCTTTCGTAAAGACCTTTGAATGCTTTTCCGTGTCTTGCTTCGTCACGCGCCATTTCGTGAACGGTATCGTGAATGGCATCGAGGTTGAGGGCCTTTGCACGTTTTGCAAGGTCTGTCTTGCCTGCAGTAGCGCCGTTTTCGGCTTCGATTCTCATTTCGAGATTCTTCTTTGTGGAATCCGTCAATACTTCGCCGAGCAATTCAGCAAATTTTGCGGCATGTTCGGCTTCTTCGAAAGCGGCTTTTTCCCAATATAGACCTACTTCGGGATAACCTTCTCTGAAAGCAACTCTTGACATTGCAAGATACATACCTACTTCCGAACATTCTCCGTTGAAGTTTGCTCTCAAATCGTTTTTGATATCTTCGGGAGCGTCACTTGCAACACCTACAACATGCTCGGCTGCCCATGCCATATCTTCGGACATGGGAGAAAATTTTGATGCGGGAGCGCCGCAAACGGGACATTTCTCGGGAATGGGATCTCCCTCGTGAACGTATCCGCATACATTACATACGTATTTCATACTTTTTACCTCCGTTGTTTTTTGCCGTTAATGAATTATATCATATACGATGCTTCTTTGTAAAAGAAGAACGTATTCCGATTTCCTCTTTTTTGATGATTTTCTTAAAATTGGGTATATGCTTGAAAAATATGCAAATGCTGCCGACAGACAGGATCAGCGGGTAAATTATATTATGCGTGGAAATACCGACATAAACGGGAAATCCAATAAGCATCGTAAGGGTCGAGAGCACGATGTAATCGCTCACGAAAGTGATTACGATGGTTAAAACACCGGCGATGACGAATACCAGCCAGTTGTAACCGAGAATACATCCCATAAGCGTGGCGAATCCTTTGCCGCCCCTGAATTTAAGATAAAAGGGAAACATATGTCCGATAACCGCCATGGTCGTTGCGATATAAGGCAGATATTCGTATTCCGAAAAGAACATTTTTGCGGTAAAAACGAGGATGAAGCCCTTAAATATATCGAAAGCTCCGACGACAACGCCCCATTTCCATCCGAGAGTCAGTGTGGCGTTTGATGCGCCCAAATTTCCGCTGCCTCCGCTGCGTATGTCTTTTTTGAGAATTTTGGATAAAAAGAAAGCTGTGTTGATGCTTCCTACCAGGTAAGATATTAAAGCCCCCAAAACGTACAGAATCATAGTGCCTCCAATACATTTATTCTCTAGATATAGTACAATTTTTTGGCAAAAATATCAATGATATTGAATATAAAATGTTTACCAAAGAATATGAAATGTTGTATACTTTTATTTGTATTAAAACTAAAGGGGACATCCAATGAAATTAAATTACAAGAGAACCATCCTTGCAGGTCTTGCATTCATGTCCATCTCGGCATTCTGGGGAATGTACGATGTTATTACCCCCCTTATTCTGAGAGACTCGTTTCGCTTAAGCGAGGTCATTACCGGCGTGGTAATGGCAATGGACAATGTTTTCGCACTCTTCCTTCTTCCCGTATTCGGAATATGGTCGGATAAAACAAACACCAGATTCGGAAAGAGAATGCCTTTTATAGTAATCGGTACTTTTCTTGCCGTTATTTCGATGTTTTTCATGCCCTACGCGGACAATGCGAGAAACCTGGTTCTTTTCCTTATATCAACCGGCGCCGTTTTGCTTTCGATGTCGTTTTACAGATCTCCCGCCGTTGCGCTTATGCCCGACATTACGCCGAGAGCATTAAGAAGCAAGGGTAACGCAATCATCATGCTTACGGGTACGGTCGGCGTTATTTATTCGATGATTATGATAAAGCTGCTGGTTCCCAAGGCCGAGGCGCCCGCAACTCCCAATTACATGGCTTTGTTTATTTCGATGATGGCATTCATGGCGGTTTGTACGATAATTCTTGCTCTTACCGTTCCCGAGAAGAAATGGTCGAAAGAAATGAGAGAGCAGGATCCGAATGCGGATCAGGTTGAAGAAAACAAGAATTCGGGCAAGAAGCTTTCAAGAGACAAACTTACAAGTTTAATCTTTATTCTTTTATCCGTATTTTTCTGGTATATGTCATACAATGCGGTCAATTCGGCATTTTCGAGATATTCGACCACGGTTTTGGGACTCGAAGAAAAAGACTGTGCCGTTTACATGCTTGTGGCTACCATTTTTGCTGTAATCAGTTACCTTCCCATCGGTATCATTTCAAGCAAATTCGGCAGAAAAAAAGTCATCATGGCCGGCGTTATCGGACTTGCCGTATCGTTTGCTTTATGTACTTTCCCCAACAGCGGAGGAATTGTTTTGTACATTCTTTTCGGTTTTGTGGGTATTTCATGGGGTGCCATTAATGTCAATTCCTTCCCCATGGCGGTTGAAATCGCTTCCGACGGAGACGAAGGAAGATATACCGGTTATTATTATACTTTTTCAATGGCTGCACAGGTTCTCACTCCCATTTTGTCGGGTGTGTTCCTTCAGTATGTTTCATATAAATCCCTGTTCCCCTATGCGGTGGTGTTTGCGGTTCTCGCATTCTTTACCATGACGCAGGTTAAACACGGAGATGTAGTAAAAAATGACAAAAAATCTCTCCTCGAGCATCTTGATGTCGACGGCTGAGAAAGAGGAATTATATGTATCGTTTGGAAAGAATTTTGGCAAACATATCTGATGAAGAGGCTTTTGTTCTGGTAATTTTCGGAATGTATGTCATTTGGATTCTGTTATTTTTGATAAGCATGCTTATAAGGCATATTTTACTTGCTTTTCCGCTTTATATAATGGCCGAGAAAGCAGGATACAATTATCCTTTTTTGGCATTTGTGCCTTTTGCCAACTATTATGTGGCACATATTCTGCCGATAAAAGAATATTCATATTTGGGAATGTTCAATACTTACGACAGATACAAGGGCTTTTGGCTTTATATATGCCTTAAGTACGTCATTCGTATTGTAGTCTCCGTAGCTTTATCAGTATTTTCAATAATACCGATTATTTCGATTCTGGTTTCTCTTTTCGGATATGCCGTCAATCTGATACTGGTTTTCGCAGGCGGTGCCGCAAAGGCAATAATGATTTCCGATTTGCTTATGACATACGACAAAAACAACAAAGGCCTTGCGATTGCCCTCGGAGTTTTGTCGGTATTCATACCTTTGGTATTCCCGATTTCATGCATGGTATATTGCAGAAAAGAGCCGGTTTTCGGATTCGGAAATTTCTATGTTCCGCAAAATATCCAGAATTATTACGAATAGGACAAGTCTTTTAAAACTTCTCCCGCAATGATTAAACCAGCCACACCCGGCACGAAAGACGTGCTTGCCGGTGTGGCTCTTTTTATTTTGGGTTCTTCTTCGGAATAAACCACCTTGAGGGATTCGATATTCATCTGCTTTAATTCGTGACGCATTATTTTTGCGAGAGGGCAGACTTTGGTGGAATATATGTCAGAGACTTTAAAAAGAGTGGGATCGGTTTTGTTTCCCGTTCCCATGGAAGATATGACAGGGGTATTGCATTCCTTGCAGCGGCCGATTATTTCTTTTTTGGCTGTTACGGTATCTACCGCATCAACCACGTAATCATATTCGGAAAAATCAAATTCGCCGGCGGTCTCGGGCAAATAAAAACACTCGCGCGCGTGTATTGTCAATTCCGGATTGATATCCAAAAGGCGTGCTTTCATAACTTCGGTTTTTTTCATGCCGATTGTGGAATTAAGTGCGACAATCTGTCTGTTAAGATTCGATGCGGCAACCGTATCGTGATCGACGATAGTTATTTCGCCGATACCTCCGCGAACGAGGGCTTCCGCCACATATCCGCCGACTCCGCCGATTCCGAAAACCGCAACGTGGGAATTATTCAATTTGTCCAACGCTTCCTCTCCGAATATCGGAAGAAGGCGCGATAAACGATCTTCTTTTGTATTCATAACAGTCCTTTACTGCCCGTTTACAAGCTTGTCCAAATCCGAAACCGCTTTTTCGTATCCTTCAAAAACAAAAGCGTTCATACCGAGTTTTTTTGCGGCTTCGACATTGATTATTCTGTCATCAAAGAAAACGCATTCTTCGGGTTTAAGATTGTATTTTTCAAAAAGGGCTTTGTATATGCCCTCGTTCGGTTTTCTGATTTTTACCCGCGACGAAACCACTTCGCCGTCAACATAGGGATAAAAAGGGAATGCCGATTCCACGCTTTTTTTGAAAAGGGAATCGGGATAATTGGTCAGAAGATATACATTAAAACCGCGTTCCTTCAAATTTTTTAACCATGTTTCGGAATAGGGGTAGGGTCTGACGGTTTTGATGAGATTATCGTAAAAGAAACGAATTTCCTTTTCGTATTTGCCAAAGCGCCTTACGGCTTCTTCTATAACGTCTTTTTCTTCCATTACGCCAAGATCGAGCTCGTCCCAGAGTTCATCGTTGACAAAACCTTCGTCGAGTGTCTTTATGCATTTTTCATCGAAACCCGATTCGACCATCGTCGCGCGCCATGCGAAATCAATGAGAACCATTCCGATATCGAATACTGCGTTTTTAATGTTTTTGCTCATATAGAAAATTCCTTTTTTAAGATAATTGTCTTCATAATTATAATCCCGTGCTTAAGCCCTGTCACGCAAAACTGTTTTGTTGACACTAAAACAAAAATGATATATCATTTAAAAAGTTGCGACGCGAGACAGTGCTTTTCAAAGCGCTTTGTACGGGACGCAACGCTTGAAATGAGTTATAATATGTTGTAGTATAACTTTTATCGGGGTGTGGCTCAGATGGTAGAGCGCCACGTTCGGGACGTGGAGGCCGCCCGTTCGAATCGGGTCACTCCGATTTTTTTATGCTCATTTTCCTCTTTTTTCACCGGTTTTTTTATTTTTTTCAAACTAACTTATATAATTAAATCAGTCGCAGGGAAGACATTTAATCCGATTTTGCAAAGTAAGGTTCGGAAGTTTGTTGTAACATTTCTCTTCCTTAAATGTTTATGATATACAGCGAATTAATTATCGGAAGGATATTGTGGGAGAAGAAATATGAAGAGAAGAATATTAAGTTGTTTGCTTATAGTATCATTGATGCTGGCGGGATGTACGGGTAAGACGGGTAATCTGCAGGGTAGCACGGGAGATACCGAAACGGAAACTGCGCCGACCGACATGGTTTTACCTGATGACAGGGTAACGCCTTCGGCAAATGTTGGCCTCGATGATAACGTTTCATCGGCGAAAACATATATTGATTTTGATTATGATTCGTACAATGAAACCGATGAAGAACACATTTTTGAGTTCGATTTTGATAAAGACACCATACACGAAGACGGCAGTGTCGATCTTATTTTTGCGGATGACCGTATACTTAATTCGAACGATTTCAGAAGTACCGAAAGATATGTTCGGATAGTTGACTTTTTTGTATACGGTAATGAGACAAATACGAGATTTTTTGATATTGCGCGTGAATATCCGAAGTATGCCGAAGGTGATTTTGACATGAATGTCACAAAGGATCTTGTTCTGCCGACGGAAACGGACGGTGTAAAGATTGAATGGACGAGCTCGGACGAGAACCTGATAACGAATGAAGGGGTTGTTAAGAGACCTCACGAACACAGCAGATTTGTAATGCTGACCGCAGTGCTCTCAAAAGACGACAGCGAACTTATTTCAAGATATATTGTCAAAGTGGCAAGGGATATGTATGACGATGTAACTGCCGATATGATTGTAGATCTCGAATACGGATACGAGAACTTATACGTGTTCGATGAAATGGATGTGGATCTTTCGGAATACGACGGATGGTTTTATTCATACTATGATATGGAACAGCTTTACTTCTTCCAGGAAGATCTTGACAGGGTACTGCTTTTCGGCGATACGGATGGCGGAATGACAATTCACAATCAGGGCGTCGGAGATTTATTTGAAGTTAAACCCGAGACGCTTCATGAGGCATATCTTGCCGCTTGTTGTCTTCGTGAAGCCGTAGGATGCGATGACAGGTATGAACTTCGTTATGAAGGATATATGACCGGAATTGCGGAAGATTACTATGATTTCGTACAGTATTATAACGATGTTCCGACAACCGGATCGATAAGACTCGGAATCGGTTATAACGAAATACCCAATTCATTCAACAGTTGGATATTGCAGATTCCCGACGGGTTTGACACTGCCGTAAATTACACGATGGAAGATATGAAAAAAGACTTTGATCTTTACGAAGATCCGGAACTTAGAATCGATAACATGGATGAAGAGATTGTTCTCACTTGGACCGGTTATACCAAGAACCACATGTGTGTTATGGTTGATGCCAAAACAGGAGAAGTGCTGTATGAGGGCTCAACCATAATCATAGATTAAAGGCATTTGAATTATCGGGGCCGATCTCGAATTCTTCAGGGTTTTGTTAACCGTTAAGTTCATAAATATTCTCTTTTGTAAATATGATTCAGTGGACACAAAAAGTTCGACACATTAAAATATTTAATTAAGAAGGGATGTGTCGTAAAATTTGTGTAAAGGAGAAATATATGAAAAAAGCAAAGAAGATTATAATTCCGATAATTGTGATTTTTGCCTGCCTTGCGGTATTTTTAATCCCGATTCCCAGAAAACTCAAGGACGGGGGAACCGTGGAATACAATGCGGTTGCTTATTCCGTTAAAAACGTCAATTCGTTATATGATAAGGGTTATATGACGGGAACGCGCGTAAGAATTCTTTTTTGGACCGTATACGATGATGTGGAATACCGTGAATGATTTGGTTTATTTATTCGGTTTGTTTTTGTAATGTCTTTTTATAACCCTGAAGGTCTCGTCGGATATCACGTGCTCGATTCTGCACGCATCTTCCGAAGCGACTTTCGGAGAAACCCCGAGATCTGTGAGAAGCGAACTTAAAATGATATGTCGCTCGTATATTTTTTTTGCTATCTTCGAACCGCTGTCCGTAAGTTCCACCGTTCCGTTGGCGTCAACCGTAACGTAACCTTCTTTTTTGAGATTTGAAAGAGCGATGCTGACACTCGGTTTGGAAAAGTTCATTTCCTTAACGATATCGATGGCGCGAACTCTTTCCGCTCCTTTTTTATATAAAACCAGAATGGTTTCAAGATACATCTCACCTGATTCGTATAAAGCCATAAAATAACCCCCGCAAATGATTTTTTCTAATAAAGATAATACCATATAAAAAACACAATTAAAATCTTTTTTGATAATTGGCGTATATTGATTAAAAGCGCAAATTAAACTATAATCAAAAAAGCGTGATTGTGTTTTAGGCGAATAAATAAAGGAATGGATATCTATGAAAAAAGTAATTTTTGCAATAATTCTGTTTGTGTTCGGACTTGCATGTTTTATTGTTAACAACAAAGCCGATATAACGGCACTTATTCCGGCAATTCTTTTGTTCCTTGTCGGATTCTTTCTTTTGATAAAAGGCGGCGACTGGTTCGTAGACGGTGCGAGTGCGATAGCCGAGAAATTCAAGGTTCCCGAGATACTTGTCGGCGCGACGGTTGTATCGATCGGAACCACGCTTCCCGAAGTAATGGTTTCGGCTCAGGCAGCAGCCAAAGGAAAAGGCGACATTTCATACGGTAATGCAATCGGATCGATTATTTGCAATGTCGCATTGATTGCCGCAATCACTCTTTCCGTTAAGCCGGCAAAGGCTGACAGAAAATCGTTGATAGTTCCGGTGCTTTTCTTCTTCTCGGCAGCCGGACTCTATTCTTTCTCGGCATATGTTACGGGCAATTTTACAAGAACCACTGGTATAGTGCTTCTTTGCATGTTTGCGGTATACATGGTTCTGACAATTCTCACGGCGCTTCGGGGAAGCAAAAAAGCGGATGAAGCCCAAAAGGAAGAGGGAGAGGAAAAAGAGAAAATGTCGGTTCTTACCGCAATTATCCTTCTTGTATTCGGTGCTGCAATAATCGCATTCGGAGCAACTCTTCTTGTAGATAACGGAACCATAATTGCAAAGAAAATCGGCGTTCCGGATTCGGTTATAGCGCTCACGGTTGTGGCCCTGGGAACTTCGCTTCCCGAACTTGTTACCGCAATCACATCCCTTATCAAGGGTCACGGATCGCTTTCGCTCGGAAACATTATCGGAGCAAATCTTTTCAACCTCGTATTGGTTTCCGGACTTGCCATTACCATCAAACCTTTTGAAGTTCCGTCCGAAAAGTTGTTTTTAAACACGGGCCTCAATTCCTCGCTGGTTGTGGAAATTCCCTTAATGCTTTTCGTTATGCTTTTCTTAACCGTACCCGCGCTTATTAAGGGCAAGCTTTACAGATGGCAGGGAATTACGCTCCTTTTGCTTTATGCATCGTTCTGCATATTCCAGTTTGTATTTTAAAAAAGTTAAAGAATCATATAAAAAAAGACCGGAATCCGTGGGTGATTTCGGTCTTTTGTGTTTAATAAGGATTTTTTGAAATATATTCTTCGAGTATTTCCGCGGAATCTCCGACAAGTTCGACGCAGGGGCGTTTTTTGTAATAATCCTCGGTTCGTGCTTCGGGTGTGGGCGCATCGTGCTTAACGCTTAATCCGAGCAGATCCCTGCATACGATGGAACCGTTCTTTTCTTCGAATGCGTGAGCGACTTCCTGAATTCTTTTGTAATGAGCCGCTTTGTCCTCGGGCGACGAAGAATCATCCGGGCCGTAAAGCAGTCCGAGAACGATTCCCATACCGCTTACGCTTCCGCATATTTCGCGCAATCTTCCGAAGCCGCCTCCGAAGGAGGAGGACATTTTAAGGAGAGTGGATTTATCCGATTCAAGCATATCGGCGAAAGCCAAAACCACTGACTGTGCACAGTTGTAACCTTCTTTGAAATAATTCATTGCCAATTCTCTTTTAGTCATAAAAATACCTCCGTAAAAAAATAAAGCACCAACCCCATGGCTCCTACGTCCACAAAATTAGTACTTAATGCGCGATCAGGGGCTCGAACCCTGGACACCCTGATTAAGAGTCAGGTGCTCTACCAACTGAGCTAATCGCGCGAACAAAACAGATTATAGTATAAGTTTTTTTGTTTTGCAATACTTTTTTTGAAAATTTTTTGGCGGTAATGCTTCAAAATAAGCCAAAGTATGATATCATTTCAGAGCAGGGATTTTATATTATTAAGGAAAGAATATGATATTTGACACGCATGCGCATTACGACGACGAGGCTTTTGACGAAGACAGGGAAAGCATTATCGAAGAGCTCAAAACAAGCAATGTGGGCAAGATCGTTAATGTCGGAGCCAATCTTTCTTCGAGCCTGCGAAGCGTCGATTTGGCAAATAAATACGACTTTTTTTACGCAGCCGTCGGAGTTCATCCCGACGATGCCGCGGAAATTGACGACGAGGGCCTTAACCGGTTAAGGGAAATGGCCGCGAACGAAAAGGTTGTCGCCGTCGGAGAAATAGGCCTTGATTATTACTGGAACAAGGAAAACGCCGACATACAGAAAAAGGCTTTTCTGGCACAGATTGAACTGGCGAAGGAATTGTCTCTTCCTATTATAGTGCATTCGAGAGAGGCGGCGAAGGATACGATGGACATTCTCGCATCAAGCGATGCCGCAAAGACGGGAGGAGTGGTTCACTGCTTTTCCTATTCGCCCGAAATCGCGCTCGAAGCCGTCAAAATGGGCTTTTATATAGGCGTCGGCGGAGTCGTTACTTTTAAAAACGCAAAGAAATTAAAAGAGAGCGTAGAGCTTATTCCGATGGAGAGAATATTGCTTGAAACGGACTGCCCGTATCTTGCGCCCGATCCTTTCAGAGGAAAGAGAAATTCGTCGCTCTACCTTGATTACGTAGTTAAGGAAATAGCTTCGATAAAGGGAATCGACGAAGAAAAAGTCATTGAAATCACTTATAAAAACGCGCTTGAAATGTACGGCATCGGGGATTGATCCGATAATAATCGGAAACGCAAAGCGTAAAAGAATGTTAAATACGCTTAGAGGCATGGCACCAAAGAATGATTTTCGATGATGAATACAAGGAGAAAACATGGGTCTTGAGAACGTTAAATACGATGCGTTTATAAGCTACAGACATTGCGAGCTTGATTCTTTCGTATCGGAAAATCTTCACAAAAAACTCGAAAATTTCAAACTTCCCAAATCCGTCGTAAAGAAAAAGGGTCTTAAGAAAACAAAGATAGAAAGGGTTTTTCGCGATGAAGCCGAACTTCCTCTTTCGGGCAATCTTTCGGACCCGATAATGGCGGCGCTTGGCAATACGGAATTCCTTATAGTTATCTGTACGCCCAGGCTTTTGCAGTCTTTATGGTGCAAAAAAGAAATAGAAACATTTGTACAGACTCATGACAGAAATCATGTTCTTTTGGTGCTTGCGGAAGGCGAGCCCGATGAGTCCTTCCCCGAGATTCTTCTTTACGAGGACGTTAAGGAAAAGGATTTAAACGGCAACGAAGTGCTTATCCGGCGAACCAGGGAACCGCTTGCCGCCGACTGCAGAGGTAAAAACAACAAAGAGCGATTAAAAGCGATGGATAACGCCGTCATTAAATTATGTGCGGCCATTTTCAATTTAAACTATGACGATTTAAAACAAAGACACAGGGAAGCGCAGATTAAAAAACGAATAATCGCCATGGAAGCGGCACTTGCCGTAGTGGCGGTTTTTGCGATTGTCTGCATTCTTTTTACCGTTAAAATTCAAAAACAGAACAAAACCATTCAGGATAAATACGCATCTTCCATGGCCGCGGCGTCAAAGGAATTATACGAAAACGGAAGGCGCCTCGATGCGATTTATGCGGCAAGAAGCGTGCTCCCCGACAGGGAGACGAAGGACTATAACGAAGATGCTTACAGAGCGCTTGTCGATGCCATGAATGTATACGGAGCATCGGAATCATACGTTCCCGAAAACATTGTGACGATACCTTCGTCGATTATTACTTATCGTGTTTCGCCCGACAGGCAGAAGATGGTTCTTTACGGCTTTGACGAGAAGCTCTACATTGCGGATATCAAAAGCGGGGAGATTCTTTACGAAAAAGATGCCCCGGGTCTTTACGACATGGATTTTTCGGGTAACGACGGAGTTATTTATTCGATCGGATACAATGTTGACGTATGTGAAACGGGATATATCGACATCAATTCGAAAGAAGAAAAAACAATCGATTCTTTTGCGGGATTTGTCGAGACGACCGAAGACGGAAGCATGACTTTTACCTTCACGCTTGAAGGGGTAAAAGGATATGTCAGCGATACCGTTTTGTATGAAATAAAATTTTCGGATTACGGACTGGAATTCGACGAATTTTCCGAATATCTCGACGTTGCTTTTTCCGAGGACGGAAAATATGCGGTTTTTGCCGTTAAGGAGGACAGTGTTTTCGACGGCGCGATAGTCTGTCGTTTCGAAACCGCAACCGGAAAGATCGACATGTTCATCCGCGACAACAATATCACGGGACAGACCGGTCTTGCCACAAGCGAGGATTACGTATTTATTGCATTTATCGGCGAAGATCCCGATTCCTATCACGACATCACGCATCTTTTAAGATACGAGGTTGAATATGCCACCTCAAAGAGCGGGGTTTTGGGCAAAATCATCGAAATCGGAGAGATGGATGATTTATGCATTAACGACTACGGCCTTTGCGTTTACGGAAATCACCAGGCGATGGTTTTCGATTATGACATAAATCTTTTGTCGACTCTTGCGAGAGCGAACGAAATTCTGGAAGTTTTCTCCTGCGACGACGGATTCGCGATAGTTGATTCCAGCGAGAAAATCTTTCTGATGGATTCGTTTTTCTATGAGGGCAGAGATATGTCGTACGAGCTTTTCCCGAGCAAATCCAATGTGAATCTCATCAATGTTTCGAAAAAAGGCAATGCTTTATACATAATGCATGAAAACGATTATTCGTATGTATCCGAGTTCGAACTCGAACGCGGAGAATTTGCTTCGGTTTTGTCAAAGACCGGAGTAAAAGAATTTACAACCGACTGCGTTGCGGACAAATCGGCTTATTACGATAAGGACAAGACGGTTTATACCGTACTTAAATCCGACGACGGAAAATATTATTCGATTCAGCATTACAACGGCGCGCTGACGATATACGACGCAAGGACCGACAGGGCGGTAAAATCGCTTTACATAGACGGTTTGCCGAACAAATTCCTGTATCTGAAAAAACAAAAAAGCTATGTTTTGTACGGGGGCGATTCGGAATATTTCTTTGATAAACAATTCAGGTTTTATACCACGATTCCCTACGGTCTCGTACGGGGTCTTACCGACGACAAGGAAGAAGATATCGTCTTAATTAACGGTCAGAACGAATATTTTAAGGTCGATTTGAAGTCTTACGGCGAAATAATCGATAAAGCCGACGAAATTCTCGGCGATTACGAACCCGAGCAAAAGATTGTCGACAAATACAACATCACGCTCAAGAAAAGGAATTGGATGCATGAGCTCAAAAGCATATTTGGGAAATCCCTCGAAAACAAGTGAGATTTTAAGAAAATTCGGGATTTCCGCCCAAAAAAGATACGGCCAGAATTTCCTTGTCGATTCGAATATTCTTGAAAAAATCGTAAACGCCGCCGGCATTACAGGCGAAGATACGGTTTTGGAAATCGGTCCCGGAATCGGTACGCTCACGCAGCATATTGCGCTTGCGGCCAAAAAAGTAATCTGCGTGGAAATCGACAGAAACATGATTCCCGTACTCGAATACACGCTTTCCGAATTAGACAATGTTACGGTAATAAATCAGGACATTCTTAAGACGGATATAGTTAAAATACTGGAGGAAAACAATGCAAAATCGGCCAAGGTTGTAGCCAATCTCCCTTATTACATCACGACTCCGATTATCATGGAACTGCTTGAAAAGGACCTTCCGATCGAGAGCATCACGGTCATGATACAAAAGGAAGTGGCGGAAAGAATGCAGGTTAAGGCCGGAAGCAAGGATTACGGCGCCCTGTCGCTTGCGGTGGCTTTTTACAGCAATGCCGAAGTCAAAATGACTGTCTCACCGAACTGCTTTATTCCGCGACCGAACGTGGACAGCGCGGTAATACGTCTCGACAAGCTCGAAAAGCCCGCCGTTGACGTCAAAAACAGGGATTTGATGTTTAAGATCATAAAAGGAGCCTTTGAACAAAGAAGAAAGACTTTAACCAATGCGCTTTCGCACTCTTCGGCATATAAAACCGACAAGAAAAACGTCGAGAATGCATTGCTTGAAATGGGCAAAAACATCAATATTCGCGGGGAGGAACTTTCTCTCGAAGAATTTGCCTTACTTTCGGATATTTTGGGTCAATAATTTTTGACATTCTCATATGCTTATGATAAACTATATAGGGTGTTTTTTTGTGTGTCAAAACACAATATATATTATTTTTTTGATAAGCTTACGAGGTGGTTGTTTTGGATAAATCGGATAGCAGACTTCATTGTGAACAAATTGAAAGACTGATGAAAGCGGGCAGATACAATGATGCCGTTTTTCTTGTGGATAAAGTAGACTGGCGTAAGGAAGAGGATATCAAGCGTCTCACGCAGGCGGCAGAGGCTTACAGAAGAACCCGCCGTTACGACGATGCGGTCAATATTCTCAAAATGGCTCACAACAAAAAACCCAATAACAAAAAGATTGTTTACCTTCTTTGCGAAACGTATTTCGAGAGCAAGGATGTCGTAACCGCCCAGGTTTATCTTGACAGATATCAGAGCATGACGGATAAGAGCGACTGGCATTACGATGCTCTCAAATACAAAAGATCGCTTGCTTACGATCTTCCCGTCACCGAAAAAATCGACATCCTCGTTGATTTAAAGAGAAAAGAACCGGCTGCGGAGCAGTTCAGATTCGAACTTGCAAAGCTTTACAATCAGGCAAGACAGTACGCCGAATGCGCGGCCGAATGTGACGAACTTATTTTGCTTTTCGGAGACGACGGCAAATTTGCCAGAAAATCCCTCGAACTCAAAAAGAGTTGCGTGCCCCTGACACAGGAACAGGAAACTCTTTTGAGAAAACTCAGCCTCGGAGACAGGGGAGAGGAACGTCCGGGAAGCGGAAACGTTAAGATTATGAATACGATGGACATGAGTGCGCTCAATCTCGAGAGCTCTCTTGCCAAGGATATACAGACTCTCAAATCCGAAGAAGGCGGTGCTCCCGTCAGAAGAAAAAGACCGGAGTTCCATACCAAATCCCTGGAGCAGACCATTCCTCCTTCGACACAAGAAGTGTTCTTCTCGGACAAAACAGAGGATATCAGCTTTACGCAGTACGATCTTGCAACGAGTAAGGCTGCCGATATCAGAGAAGTCAGAGCGCCCAAGAAGAGAAATCCCGAACTGGAAGAAATGGGCGAGCATTTATACAGCAAATCCGACGGACAGATTTCTTTTACCGATATCGAATTCGACGAAAGCGACGACGAACAGGCTCCCGGACAGATTACAATGGACGATCTGCTTTCCGACTGGTCAAAGATAAAAGAGAGAAATACTCAGAATTTAAGAAAGAGTATTCATGCGGATGTGGTTGAACAGACGGGCAAGATTTTCGAAAAGAAAAAGGAAGACACTTACGAAGAGCCCGAAGAAGAGCCCGGAAGCATTTGGAAAGAAGTAGCGGATCTGGACGATGAATTCGCGGAAGAGACCGTCGAAGAAAATGTCGAAACCGAAGAGAGTGCCACAGATTTGATTCCCGAAGATATAGAGGAAGTGCTCGAAGAGGGCGGCGAACAGATCGAAGAAGAAATCGAACAGGAAACGGACGAAGAGACGGACGAAGAGACGGAGGAAGAAATTGCCGAGGCTTCGGAGGCTGCTTCGGAAGATATTGAAGAGCCCGAAACCGAAGAAAGCGGAGAAAATGTTAACGATTCCGCTTCCGAATCCGATATAACCAAAGAGCAAAGCGATTCCGATCAAAACGAAAAAGAAGAGGCTTCTTCCTATGACGAGGAAGAAGAAAAAGAGCACGAAGGCGTTAAGGATTTAAGTCCCGAAGAAAGAAAACTCTTCTCGCAGTTTTTGCATCCCCGTTCAATGAGAACGCAGATCGCAAATGCTTTGGAAAATATTTCCCTCGCATCGTATGTCGGAAACGTTATTATCACGACCGACAATACCGAAAGCGGTTTTGCCCTTGCCAAATCAATCGTTAAATTCGTCAAATTCGCGGACGTGAATTTCTCGGGTGCGATGTCAAGCATTTCGGCAGGCGATTTTAACAACAAGAACATACCTGAAATTCTCGACAGATTAAATAACGGTGCACTTGCGATAACCGAAGCAAACAAGCTTTCCAACAATGCACTGATTAAACTCACTCAGGGCATCAATCAGGAAGAAAGAGGAATTCTCATTTTCCTTATCGATTCCAGAGCGGAGATCAAAAAACTCGTAAGCCGTCAGCGCACGCTTACGGACTATTTCAACATAAGAATCGACATAATCGCCATGAGCGAAGCGTCTTTGGTTGACTACGGAATGAAATACGCCAACAATTTGGGCTATTCGATCGACGAAGGATTCGCGAACATGGCATTCCACAAGCGAGTACGTGAAGCTCAGGCCGGAAATCATACGGTAACCATCGCGGAAGTTAAGGGAATTGTCGATGAAGCAATCGACAACAACAAGAAGAGAACGGTTTCCAATCTTTTCAGAAAGATTTCCAAAAAGATGAGCGATGAAAACGGTATGATTATGCTTCGCGAAAAAGATTTCGAATAATTATTTTTTGGGGGATACCGCAATGGCCAATGAAGAAAATGTTTTTGTTTCCGAGGCGGACTGTTATCTTTTCGGACAGGGAACGCATTATGATATTTACAAAAAACTCGGGGCTCACATTACCTCAAAGGGCGGCAAACAGGGAGTGTTCTTTTCTGTTTGGGCTCCCAATGCGAAAAGCGTATATGTAATCGGTTCGTTTAACGGATGGCAGGAAGACCAGTATCCGATGGAACGTATCGGAGATATCGGAATTTATACAACCTTTATAAGAAACGTCAAAAAAGGGGATATGTATAAATTCCTTATTTATACCGAAAACGGAACCAAATTGTACAAGGCGGATCCGTATGCGAATCAGGCGGAACTTCGTCCCGGAACGGCATCGGTCGTTACCGATATCACCCAGTTTAAATGGAGCGATACGGTGTGGATGAACGCGCGCGCAAAGCGCAATCTTTTCAAAGAACCCATGGCAATCTACGAATGCCACATCGGTTCGTGGATGAAACATCCCACATCCGAAAACGACGGTTTTTATTCTTACAGAGATTTCGCGGACAGAATAATAAAATATTTAAAAGAGATGAAATACACCCATATCGAACTTATGGGTATTGCGGAGCATCCTTTTGACGGTTCCTGGGGATATCAGGTAACGGGTTATTATGCTCCCACTTCAAGATACGGTTCCCCCGAGGACTTCCAGTATCTGGTCAACACGCTCCACAAAAACGGAATCGGGGTTATACTTGACTGGGTTCCCGCACATTTTCCCAAAGACATTCACGGCCTTGCGGATTTTGACGGAACATGCCTTTACGAGCATCCGGACCCCAGACTCGGCGAACATCCCGATTGGGGAACAAAGATTTTCAATTACGGAAAGAACGAAGTAAGAAACTTCCTTATCGCCAACGCGCTTTTTTGGATAAAAGAGTATCACATCGACGGTTTGCGCGTGGATGCGGTGGCTTCGATGCTTTATCTTGATTACGGCAAGCAGGCCGGCGCATGGGTTCCCAACAAATACGGCGGAAACGAAAATCTTGAAGCTATTGAATTCTTCAAGCATTTGAATTCCGTAATAAGAGGCGGATTCCCCGGAGTATGCACAATCGCCGAAGAGTCTACGGCATGGCCCAAGGTTACGGCCGCGCCCGAAGACGGAGGACTCGGATTTACGTTCAAATGGAATATGGGCTGGATGCATGATTTTTGCGAATACATGAAACTCGATCCGTATTTCAGAAAGAACAATCACAACAAACTGACTTTCGCGATGAGTTACAATTCGAGCGAAAATTACATTCTCCCTCTTTCGCATGACGAGGTTGTTCATCTTAAGTGTTCCATGGTCAACAAAATGCCGGGATACCAGATTGACAAATATGCAAACCTTCGTGTGGGATATACATTCATGTTTACACATGAAGGCAAAAAACTTTTGTTCATGGGTCAGGAATTCGGACAGGAAAGAGAATGGAGCGAAGAAAGAGAACTTGACTGGTTCCTTTTGGAGAATCATTTGAACAGGGGAATGCTTGATTATGTCGCGGAACTTTTAAAGATATACCGTAAATATCCTTCTTTATACGAATTCGATTCGAGCTGGGACGGTTTTGAATGGGTCAACGCCGACGACGCGGACAGAAGTATTTACAGTTATATCAGAAAAGATTCGACCGGAAAGAACAGCATCCTTGTAATATTGAATATGACGCCCATGAGAAGAAACAATTACTGGGTAGGAGTTCCGAACAAGGGAAAATACAAGCTGCTTCTTAACAGCGACGAAAAGAGATTCGGCGGAAACGGAGGAGAAATCCCTTCGATATTAAACGCACAGGAAGGCGAATGCGACCGCAAAGAATATCATCTTGAATTCGATCTTCCTTCATACGGTGCAGCAATTTTTGTATTTTGATGAAACGACACTTTTTCCGCTTCGGATTCGGACGGAAAAAGTGTTTTATTCTACGAAAAGGACGGTGGCACGATGATTTTTTATTTTTCGGGAACGGGAAACAGCAAACACGCAGCAGACTTAATCGCAAAAGCAACCAACGAAAAAGTCGTTTCGATGGCTGACTGCGTAAAGAGAATGCAATATGATTTCAAACTGAAAAAAGGTGAGAGAATCGGTTTCGTATATCCGATTTATTACTGGAGTCTTCCTTCGGTTGTAGAAGAATTCGCCAAGAATATCTCCCTGGAAAAATACGGAAAACATTACACCTATTCCGTGGCAACCTGCGGCGTTGCGACGGGCGGTGCGGATATGCAGCTCGCCAAGATTCTTTCAAAGAGGGGAATCGGACTTCATGCGACTTTTTCGGTTCGAATGGTCGACAATTACACCGTGGTGTTCAATGTAAAAAATACGCAAAAAAACGATGCGGTTAATTTAAGAGCCGAAGAAAGCCTCAAAAACATTGTTTTCCTGATTAATAACAAAACGGGCGGATATCACAACAAATTAAGAGGCGTATGGCCCGCATCCAAAATCACCAAGCCTGCATATGATTTAACGAGAAAAACATCCGCGTTCAGGGTATCGGAGGATTGCATCGGCTGCGGAATCTGTGCAAAGCAGTGCCCCACATCGGCAATTTCGCTTGATTACGGCAAGCCCGTCTGGGTTAACAAGAAATGCTCGCTTTGCTTCGGATGCCTTCATCACTGTCCCGTAAATGCAATCAATTACGGTCATATGACCAAGAATCACGGACAGTATACCTATCACGAAGCAAAAGAAGACTAAATACGAAAGAGAATTACGATGCGTGAAATAAATGTAAATGAAATAACAAACTCGGTTTCTTCGATGTGCATAGAGGTAAATCATGTTTTGTCAAATGACATGTGCCTCGCGCTTGACAATGCCTGCAACAGCGAGAAATCCGAACTCGGCAAACAAATACTCAATCAGTTGAAAGAAAACCTTGTTATTGCCAAAGAAGAAATGATTCCCATATGTCAGGATACCGGCATGGCGGTTGTTTTCCTTGAAATCGGACAGGATGTTCATTTTGTCGGAGGAAATCTCGAAGATGCGGTAAACGAAGGCGTAAGAAAAGGATATACGGAAGGGTATCTCAGAAAATCCGTTGTGGACGATCCCATAATCCGAAACAATACCAAGGACAATACACCTGCGGTAATTCATTATTCCGTCGTACCCGGCGACAAGGTGAAAATAACGATTTCGCCCAAAGGTTTCGGAAGCGAAAACATGAGCAAGGTGTATATGTTAAAACCCGCCGACGGAATAGAGGGCGTTAAGAATGCGATTCTGTCCGCCGTTAAAGACGCGGGTCCGAATGCATGCCCTCCCATGGTAATCGGTGTCGGCATCGGCGGAACTTTCGAAAAATGCGCCCTTATGGCTAAGCATGCTCTTACAAGAAAGGCGGGCGAACATTCGGATATTCCCTATGTAAAAGAACTTGAAGAAGAAATGCTTGATAAAATAAACGCTCTCGGCATAGGTCCCGCAGGACTCGGAGGAAGCGTTACCGCAATGGCAATCAATATCGAAACCTATCCCACGCATATTGCGGGACTTCCGGTAGCCGTAAATATTTGCTGCCATGTCAACAGACACATAGAGAGAGTTATTTAATACAGAAATACTGCTTAAAGCAATCGACGGAGTGAAAATGACAAAGAACATAAACGTTCCGATGAACGAAAAAGAAAAAGAAGAACTTACGGCGGGAGACTACGTATATTTAACCGGCACCATTTATACCGCGCGCGATGCGGCGCATAAAAGAATGCAGGAAGCACTCGAGAAGGGCGAAAAACTTCCTATAGATATAGTCAACCAGATTATATATTACATGGGACCCTCACCCGCAAGAGAAGGCAAAGTAATCGGCTCCGCAGGCCCGACAACCGCGGGACGCATGGATAAATACACACCCGGTCTCCTTGATATGGGACTCTCGGGAATGATCGGAAAAGGCAAAAGGACACAGGCCGTAATGGATGCAATCGTAAAAAACGGAAGTGTTTATTTTGCGGCCGTGGGAGGCGCGGGTGCGCTCCTTTCCAAATCTATCGTTAAAAGCGAAGTTGTGGCTTACGACGATCTCGGAACCGAAGCAATACGAAAACTGGAAGTTGAAAACTTTCCTGTTATTGTTGTTGCGGATTCGAAGGGAAACTGTCTTTATAAATAAAAGAAACAAAAGAGTATTTTTATAAAATGACACAGGAAGAAAAATATTATCTTTATAAAGAAATGAATTTTGCCCAAAGATTCTTCGGACATCTGGGAACCGTCCTTAAACATAAAAGGTATGTTCGAAGGGCGTGTTTTAAAATGGGTCTTTTCCGCCAGGGCATCTTTCATGACTTAAGCAAATTTTCTCCCACCGAATTTTTCCCGAGCGTAAAATATTATTCCGGAAGACTTTCCCCGAATGCCGTTGACCGAAAAATCAACGGTGCTTCCATGGCGTGGCTTCATCATAAGGGAAGGAACAGACATCATTTTGAATACTGGATCGATTATTCGGCATCAAGCGCGGAATATGCTTTCGGCTGCAAAATGCCGCTTAAATATGTTGCGGAGATGATCGCCGACAGATATGCGGCATGCGTGGCATATAACAAGGATGAATATTCAAAGGGCGATGCGTGGGCATATTATCAGAGAGCCCGCGACGTGATCATTATGGATAAGGATACCAAGGCCGTTTTGGAAAAAGCCCTGACGGTAATGGCAGACGAAGGCGAAGAAGCTGCTTTTAAATATATGAAAGAGCTGCTTAAGATTACGAAGGATAAGGATTACAGCGCGGAAAGTCTGGGGCTTTTGCAAAAGGAATAAAAGTCGCTTGTCTTCATATTATAATATGCATGAGACTTGAATTATAAAGTTGACAAAAGACAGGCGTACCTTTATAATAATCAATGCGTCATAAAACAGTGGCCGGCGAAAATGAGACTAGTTTTCCTGACATACTGCATATTGGTAAGCGTTACACTTAAGACTTTGGAGAAATACTCAAGAGGCTGAAGAGGCGCCCCTGCTAAGGGTGTAGGTCGGGTAACCGGCGCGAGGGTTCAAATCCCTCTTTCTCCGTTTGAAAATTACCACTTAGTTAATAAGTGGTTTTTTATTGCCAATACTTGTAGTCCATTTATTGACATTTAAAATGGGCAATGATAAAATTAAATTCCACCGCCGAAAAAAAGGCGAAAAAATATTAAAAAAAGTTGTTGACATGCGTTGTCGGTAGTGATAAAATCTTTTCGTTGCCGTCAAGAAAGACAGCAACAAAGAACCTTGACAAATAAACAGCAATGCAACCCTGAAAATTCAAATAAATGCGTTGAAAAACGCAAGAGTAAATTTCAGAGAAAGAAACCTAAAGTAAACGTTAAGAATAAGCTAAGCAGTTTATTCTAAGACGGATT
>JAEEGL012955130.1_pt1 | contig 60497 bp, 49 predicted proteins | sample 9134231 | NCBI WGS metagenome assembly JAEEGL01 (sample SAMN16246548, study PRJNA631951) | gut metagenome | biome: gut microbiome; feature: rumen; material: fiber-attached | host: Bos | place: Iran: Karaj | collected 2018-10
CTTAATAACTTTTCAATCTCTTCCAATCTTTCCATGGCTAATTTAATATCAGGAAAGCATGTTTTCATCTCTTCTTCAACAGTATGCTCATCATTTGCCCAAAACAAATCTTGAGATAAATATCAAATTTTTACTCCGTTTGCTATTTCTATCATTCAAAATCATGACTCCTCTTTTCAAATTAACATTTTTAAAAGTGTAGATTTCCCGCTTCAATTCTTTCATATTAATGCTACCTCATCTCCAAAACGAAGTTGCAAATTTGCATCGTCAAAAAGAATTGTTTTTCAAATCTGTTTATCTAGATGGTGAATCTTAATTATATAATCTTTTTTAGCCCAAGATCTCTCTTGAAAATATTGTTTTGGAATTGATTGTAATGGAGACATTGTTGGTTGAATTTCTTCTAATTTTGGCTCTTCATCCACAAACAAATCTATTTCAAAAAATTTACCTAAATATTTTTTCAGGCTTTTTATCTTTGTTTCTTCTTTAGTTGGCTTGTTAAACTTCAAAAGATAGTCTGAACATAATTGATAGACTTCTGCATATGTCAGATCTGGATTTAATTCAAGTATTTGTGTTATCGATTGATCAATTGCTTCTTCAAGTGTCATAGTTTATCTTATTTCATAAAATTACTCATATTTTCCTTAAAGTATTTTATTTCATCTGGTCCCGCTTTATATAACTCCATGGCATGTAATAAATCTTTACAAGACTGCACAAAATAACGTCTGGTTTGAATCAATGCAGTTAAAGGAATATCATCACTTTTATGTGGACGAAGTTGTGCTAAATACTCATCGTTCTCTTTTTGTAAAACTTCTAATGCCTGCTGCGCATCCGCTAATGCCTTCTTGCTATCAAAGCGTTGATATAAATGCAAAATTGTACTATAAAATACTATTACCATTTCACGAATAGATTCATAATCTTCCTGCAAATGATCGCTACTACTCCACTGCCATTCTTCAATATGTCTTTGTACATCTTTTATAGTTTTACATGAATCAAGCGTATCTATAACGCTTTGATATAATTCCGCATTTTCTGCGCTTTTTTCTGATACAGGCAAAGATACTAAAAATTCTAGTAATTCATTCTGAATATATTTTACATCACGATAAACTTTTGATAAATCATTTTTATCAAAATTTCATTTAAATGATAATGTATTAGCCAAATCTTCTTCAATAGAATCTCATTGATTTATAGCAACTGGAGAAAAATCTCGAGCATTTAAATTGTATTTGATGGCATTTCGAAATAACACTAACATATCCTGTTTTACCGCCATTTGAGCCACAGCTGGAGTCAAATCTTCTACATTAAATATCTTCTGTATCGCTAATTCTATACCTTGTTTCTTATTTTTTATTTTACGTTGTAATATTTTTGAAGCCGATGGAACCAAAGGCAAAAATATTAAAGCGAATATACTACGCCATCATATCCATAAAATAGTAAATCAAACAACTGTTGGAACATTTGGTTCTAGAGCAAATGTATAAAATTTTATTATTAATGGGAGTAACAACATTCATGCTAATGCTGTTACTAGGTTAAATAGCACATGTCGGATTGCTACTTGTTTTTTTATGGCTGATGAATTTCTTCACATCGATCACACTATTATTGTTATCGTAGATCATAAATACCCTCAGAATATAATTGGCAATCCTGTTGTTGGAGATAGTATTCATGATCACACAGTTGCCAACACAATGATAAATGTGATACTTCCTGACTGCACCAAAAGAGTCAGCATAAGTCAAAAAAGGAAGAGCAACCATGGATTCATTCATGTAAATATAGAAATATCTACATCTGTAAGAAAGTTCAAACCATTTTTCATGAAAGAGAATGCGAGGAAGATTAATCCTAAACTGAGCAAAAACTTTCCAATAGCTTCTATTTTACTCCGACGTGAAAGAAAGTTTATAAATACTGCTCATAAAAGGATTAGTGGAAAGGCTATTATTGATACATCTAAACTCAATCAGACTATTCACAAAATTGAAGTCGGGATCATTGTTCATACATTTACTCAAAGTATAACAGCTAACGCTGAAGTCAAAGATAATATACCCGTTCAAACAAACGCCAACACTAAAATAGACATCACATTTGAACTCTGTAAAATTGTGGTAATCAAAATTCAACTTCAAAAAGATTTTGGTATAGATGAAGTAAATTTTTTCATAAAATTTTTAAATCATCAATTTGAAAAACCTGCCACAGCCTGTTCCATATAATTTATTCCAAAAAGAAAAAACCCGATTCCTCATGAAAACTGTAATATTCACTCCCGCATTTACTTGTGAATGAATTTAAAATCTATCAAAGTACAATAATTAATTGTATAAATCCTATATTAAAATGCAAGTAGGTTAGAATTAATTCCCTTGCAATTTTTTTTTGATATATTATATTACATGCTGTTGTAATATTTTTAGTTATTACATATTAAATAATGGCCATCGATATTAAAAAAACTGAAAATTGAATTTTAATAGAGAATAAATTTTTGTTTAATCCAACAGAAATTGAAATCTGAATTATTAACTTAATGCCAACAATCTGAGAAGAAATGGCTTATGATAGAGGTAATTTGTTATCAATTGATTTTCCATGAGAATATGATATCAGTTGAGCCTTTATAAAAGTTTTTGCATGAAATTGAGGTAAGTTAAATTATCTTGTATCTTATGAATGAACAACTTTTGCTATAATCCAATCACCAGAAGTTTTAGAATTAGATGAAGTTTGTGATATGAATTACTGGATGTTCCCTGATGAATCAGTATCTAAAAAATTAGATCAATTAGAAATGGAATGAAATAGAATAAATCTTTCACAACTAGATGAAATGTCGTTTGAGGATGCCACTCAAGATAACCAAGAGGAAATTGAAATAAAAATTGAATAATTAGTTTTTCTTGATTTTTATATAATTTATTATACTATTCCCTGCGGTAAAGGTTTTTTATTTTTTATGTTTTTTGTACACAAATGAAAAAATTTCTTTTTTTATTAGGTTTGTTCACTACTACAGTATGTTTAACCGCTTGCTGATCAAAAGATTTCAATATGTCGTTTGAGGATGCGTTACAAGCAGCAAACTATTCTGAACTACAAGATATTTTAGCACAAAATGATAATTTTGAGCAAGACTTTAATATTTCTGGTAAATATGATTCGAATGGAACTAAAGTAGATGCAAATATTTCTTTAAACAGCAAACAAAATCTTCAGAATAAAAATTCTGAATCTTCTACCAAATTTAATGCTAACATCACATCTTCTGAAGGAACAATAAAAACAAATTGAGCATTAAATATAAAATTGGTAAATGATGCTTTGTATTTAAACCTTGAATCTCTTGATATAACGTGAAATGAAAACTTAGCAATGATGGGAATGATGGCTGATGGACTAAAAGACCAATGGTTCTCTATCCCTATGACTGGGTTAAGCGATATGCCTAATACGTTTTCTATCCTAAAAAATTCTACAGAATTAAATAATAAAGCAAAAGAGATAATAATAAATGAATGATCTACGGTATATAGTTGAAAATTTTCACAATTCAATGGGTATAATGCCCGAAAAATATCACTGGATAATGAAAAATTAAATGAATTAATAAAAGAATATTATAACACAATGAATAGTAATTTAAGCGAGGAACTTACATGAGAAATACCTGAAATAAACATCCAGAATTTTGAATGATATATAGTTATTACATCAAAAAATAAAGTAACAACCGTTATTGAAAATATGCAGATACAAGACGGTGAAACTATCATGGATGCAAACTGATATGCAGGTAAAGAATATGAATTGAATATATCTGAAAGTAATACACCATTAATGTCAATTTCAATTAAGAAAAAGCTTTTCTCTAAGTATGAAGTTTCTGCTAATATTGCTGATAGTATAAATTTGGAATGAACCATATCTCCAAAATTATCAACATCTACAATTGCTTTAAAATTTAATGCAAAATTAACTGTAAAAGCACTATCTGGATGAAGTTCAGATACTGTTATTCCTTTTAATGGAGCTTGGAAATATAATTCACTTTCTGAATTCACTACAACCGCTCCTGACAATGCTCAAGATTTAAGTGAAATGCTATCATCCTATTTATGAGGAATGATGTGATGAGATCTTGATGGTGAGAATTCAGAAAGCAGTGAAACGACTGAATTAACAGTAGAACAACCAGAACAATTAGAAAATCCTGAAGAATAATTTTATAAAAAGAAAGGTCTATTCCATAAGAATAGACTTTTTTTAAAAGAAAAAATCTTGCAAAGAAACTAAATTTTACTAAGCTTTATAGGTAATGAATCCGATTTATATGTTTTTTGTGTGTTTTGATTAAGCATAAATTCCGTCTAAGAACTAAGGATGTACGCTATTTAACTAAGAAGAGACAATATTGTGTAAAGGGCTTTTTTGGGTTTTGGTGGATAAAACAATATCCAAACAAGCAATTTAATCAGATTTCATGCCATATTGGTGTAAAATTAAGCAAAAATGCCACAACTAGAAACCAACTTAGAAGAGCTATAATGAATTATTTTAGGGATAATAAGGTTACAATATCCCCTATAAATTGAGATTTCTATAAAATATTCGTAAATTTAGATAAGAATAAGTTACCGGAGTTAATAAAGTATATTCAAGAACACCAAAAATCTGAATGGAATCTTTATTTTGAAAAAGAATTCTGAACGGCTTTTACATCTTTCCAATCATTCCTATGTTGAAAGAACTAAAACAAAAATTTGAATTAAAAAAACAACAAATTTCTCAAATTTTTCAATGACGAAAAGAAAGTGTAAAAGAGAAATATTGAAAACGCTTTCCCCAACCAAAGCTGGAAAAACCCGCATATCATTTTCTGATAGAAAATCCTGAGGAAATATCCGCTCAATCTTCTAAGACTACAAAGCTCATATTAAAATTTTGGTTAATATGACTCCTTATAGTTATATTATGATATATGATGTACATATCATTATCATACATATATATGGTAATAGCCGCTTTTATCATCTCTTTAGCTTTAGAAGGATGTGTCATTTTTTGGCAGAGAATTACAAAAAGTAGATGAGTTTGAATATTAATAACATATATCATAGCAACTCTGTTTGTTTTGGCGTGATTTATTATACTAGTACCATTCTTTTTTAATCGATGAACTGAATTGTTGCAATCATTAATGTCCTGATTATTGAAGCTCCAATCATCTCTCATGCAATTATGAGTGCCTTGATATATAGAATGAGCTGAACGAATCCCTTCTTTTCTTAAGGATGGATTAGTACAATGGATGCAAAATTCAGATTCAGACAGCGTTTTGTCGATAATTACTGAGAATATATGAAATATTATGTCTACTTCTAGTTGATACGTAAAGTGAATTGCATGACAGGCCTTGATATTTTTCGGTAACATATTCTCTATTATAGTAAACTTTGCCATTGTATTAACTCTATGTGTGTTTTTTTCCATCGCACACTATGATATAAAATATGGATTAAAATATATATTCCGTCATTATAAATATGTTTTACCTAGAATTGATTCAGCATACTCTGGAATCACAACTCGATTAAAAAGTCAGCTTTTCCTATGTCTTTTCATTTGAGTTATGTCATATCTATGATTGTGGGCTCTGGAATTATTTAATATAAGCGTTCCTCAAAAATGAACACTAGCTATATTAGCGTGATTATTTGAAATAATTCCGTATCTTGGACCTTTCTTATGATGCTTGCCAGCAGCTGTATCTGCTTTCATATTTTCAGGATGATGGGGATTATTAGCTGTGATAATTCTATATTTTGTTATTCAACAATCTGAGGAAAAAATTTTGGTTCCTGTTGTGATGTGAAAAACTCTATGAGTTAGCCCTCTAATTGTTTTTATATGTATGATACTTTGTGGAACGATAATGTGATTTTTATGAGTTCTATTAGCTGTTCCTATGGCCGTAATCGTTTCTCTAGCGTTTCATATACCTCAAGCAGAAGAACTGGAAAAAAGAGTTAAAAAGATGGAAGATGATTTAGAAAGAAGAGTTAAAAATTTTGGGAAAGATAAATCTTTTACGAAAAAAAAGCTGAAAGCTAAGAAATAACAATTTTTAGTAAAATCAAACATCATGAAAAGAAAATTACTTCGCAAATGCTATTTATTTTTGGCAAAATGTGCCCATCGTTATATTAAACACCATAAACCGATTGTTATCTGAGTAAACTGAAGTGTATGAAAAACATCCTGTCGTATGATTATCTTTCAGACTTTAAAAAAATTTTTCCCAAATAAAAAGATATCTACATCGCCAAAAAACTTTAATGGGGAATTTTGACTTTCTCTAAGTGTTTTTGAAATCACTGAACGATCACCATCCATAACTAATATGATAAAAGTTTGCTGTAAGGCCTTATTTACATCAATATTCTGAAAAAAACGCTATGATGCAATAATTTTAGAATATGGGATAGACAACCCTGGAGAAATGGATTTTATATTAAAAGTTGCACATCCTGATATCTGAGTTTTTACTGCTATCGATGCAGTTCATAGTGAACAATTTGGAAATCCTCAGAAAATTGCTAATGAAGAAATCAAAATGGCATTAAATACAAAATCTCTAGTTTTTCTGAATGCTAATGATGGATATGCACAACAACTAGCTCCGAAGGTTAAAGTAGATAAACTTATGTATAAAACATTTGATTCAGATAATATAAAAGCTGATATATACTTTGATGAACATTCTTTCAAAAAATGAAAATGAAATGCTGATTTACTATCCTGCTTTTCTTTACATATTAAAGATAAAAGCTATAAGGTTGAAACCAATCTATTTGGAAAAATGAACTATGGATATATTTGAGTAGCAATGTGAATTGCTGAAACTTTGGCCTATCGGCGAAAAGTTGATTTACATTTACCCGATAAGAAAACATTAAAATTAACTTATAAACTTCAACCTGGAAGATTGTCGGTTTTTGACTGAAAATTCAATACATTAATAATTGATTCTACCTATAATGCTTCTCCGCTAAGCGTTAAAAAAACCATTGATACGGTTTACAATATCAGAAATAATTGTTTCCCAAAAAGTGAAATTTGGCTAATGTTATGAGATATGAGAGAACTCTGAGATTTAACAGAATCTGAACATCGTAAACTTGCGGGATATGTTTCTTTATCGGGAGATCAGCTTTTTCTTTTAGGTAAATCTATGAATAATTTCTTAGCTGATGAATTGAAAAAATTTTGATCAACTGATAATTTAACAGTTTGTAAATCATTAAAAGATCTGAATAAAACAGTTGAAAACAAATTAAAAGAGAAATCTGGTAAAAATCCCGTAATTCTAGTTTTCAAATGAAGTCAAAATACAATTTTCTTAGAAGAATCTGTAAAATATTTTCTGAAAAACAAGGAAGATGAAGAGTTATTAACTAGACAGTCAGAATTTTGGATGAAGAAAAAAAGTGAATTTTTGAAATAGAGTATATAAAAAATCCCAATATCTGTTTGGGATTTTTAAAATAAATTTATTTGATTAAACTATGCCCTGTCATATCGTTAGGAATATTAATTCCAAATAATGTTAACATTGTTGGAGCCATATCTGCTAATCATCATTCTTTCTCTATATTATCTTGAGGCTCTCATTGATGAATATACCAAAACGGAACTAAGTTTGTAGTGTGAGAAGTCTTTGGAGAAGATTCTGGTCACATTTCCTCGCAATTTCCATGATCTGCTGTGATTAAAATGTCTACATCTTCATTTTTACTTCGCTGGAGCAGTTTGGCAACAATAGCGTCTAATGTTTCAACTGCCTTTATAGCAGCTGGCAAAATTCCAGTATGTCATACCATATCTCCATTGGCAAAATTAACTATAAATGCATCAAAATTTGGACTTTCTTCAAGTAATGTTTTTAAAATTTCAGGAGCGGACATAGCAGGATCTAAATCATAAGTCGCCACCTTGTGAGATGGAATTATTGTGTTTTTTTGTCAATCATACACTATCTCTTTTTCTGCATTAAAAAACTTTGTTACATGTGCAAATTTTTCTGTTTCTGCTAAATGGAATTGACGTATATCATGGTTTGATAAGACTTCTGAAAGCGTATTTTTGATATCTTTTGGCACCAAAAATGTTGGTCAATCATATTCTTTATAATATTTAGTCATGGCGACAAAATAAAGATTTGGCATACTTTTTGTGATAAATCATTTATTCCATTTTTCGTATAATTCAGCTTTTTTTGGATTTTGTGAAACTAATAAAGCCTGTGTCATTTGCCTAGCTCTATCAGCACGAAAATTTAGATAAAAAACCGTATCCCCATCTTCAATTCACTCAGCTCATAAAAAACTTACAGGCGTAAGAAACTCGTCAGACTCCCCTGCTTCATAACGCTTTTGAATATATCCAGTAGGAGTGTCAGAAGTCTGAGTTTGTTGAAAAATTATTTCATCATAAGCCTTTTGAACGCGATCTCGATTATTATCTCTATCCATTCACCAATATCTACCTCATAATGTGGATATTTTTACATTGGGATAATCTTTCAAAAATTCTTCAAAATTTTTCATAAATCAAGCAGCTGATTGTGGTGGAACATCACGACCATCAAGGAAAAAATGGATATATGTCTGCACATCATTTGGAATAATTTTTATCATACTTGTCATATGAGTATCGATTGAATGTACTCCTCAAGGTCCAAACAATCCGAGCAAATGTAGTTTAGATCAATTCTCTTTTACATGTTCAATTCATTTTTTAAAAGGTTCTAAATCTGCGAATTTTCATTCATCAAATAAATCTGAAATTTCTACCAAAGATTGTTTTATAATTCTACCTGTTCAGATTGTTGTATGTCATACTTCAGAATTTCACATTTGTCCATCAGGTAACCCTACGGCACGTCATGATGCTTGAATCTTGGCATAACTTTTGGAAAACAAATAATCAAACGTTGGGGTTTGTGCTTGGATAATTGAGTTTCTATCAGGAGAATCTTTGGTTAATCCAAATCAATCTAAAATGATTAATGCTACTTTTTTTGACATAATTTTTTCGTATCAAAACTAAAATTTTTATTTCACATCGATAATAACCAGTATATTATACAATTCAAAAAATCTTTTTCAAGAAAGAAAAAATCCGAAACACCTTGCATATTGCGCACAAAATCCTATAATTCAGACCATGAAAAAATAATAATGTTTTTTATTTGTTCATTTAAAGGTTATGAATTTGTTTGAAGAATTACAATGGCGCGGCTTAATAAAGGATACCGCATGAGATGATTTAGAAAAAATAATTAATGGATGTAATGCTACTTTTTATTGGGGGACAGATCCCACAGCTGATAGTTTACATATTGGACATTATAGTAGTTTAATTACTGTGAAACGTCTTGCAAAAGCTGGCCACCACCCAATTTTGTTAGTTGGTGGTGCTACATGATTAATCTGAGATCCTAGACCTACGGCAGAAAGAGAAGTTATAGCATATGAAACAGTTCAAAAAAACTTTGAATGAATAAAAAAACAAGTAACAGATTTATTTGATGGAAATGTAGAAGTTGTAAATAATTATGATTGGACCAAAGATATCACAATTTTGGAGTTTTTACGTGAAATTTGAAAATATATAAATGTAAGTTATATGCTTAATAAGGATATAATCAGTAGAAGATTGGAAACAGGTATTACATTCGCTGAATTTACATATACTTTATTACAATGATATGATTTCTTACATCTATACGAAACAAAAAATTGTATTATGCAGGTAGAGTGATCTGATCAACGATGAAATATTACCACAGGGATTGAACTTATCAATAAAAAATTAGGGAAAAATGCGTATGCATTTACTATGCCATTGATTTTAGACAATGCTGGAAATAAATTTGGTAAGAGTACTGGAAATGCTTTTTGGTTAGACAAAAACAAGACTAGCTCTTACGAACTGTATCAATATCTAATAAACAGTGATGATAGTAAAGTAGAGGAATATTTAAAAGTGTTTACGTTTTTGAGTCCTGAAGAAATTATGGATGTAATGGCACAACATCAACAATCTCCAGAACAAAGAATTGCTCAGAAAACTTTGGCGAAAGAATTTATTTCGGATCTTCACTGACAAGCTGAATATGAAAAAGCTCAGAAAATCGCTGAAATATTATTCTGAAATGCAGATAAATTAGCAATTATTTCGAAGATGTCTGAAGATGAAAAAGCTGCACTTGCTCGCGAAACTTGAAGTGTAAGATTAGAGTGAAATGAAGCTAGACTTTTAGATTTGATTGTTAAATCAGGTTTAGCGTCTTCAAATTGAGAAGTGAAAAAAATGATTCAGGCAGGTTCAATATATTTCAATGAAGAGAAAGTGGAAGATATTCAAAAGATTGTAAAATTTGAAGATTTGGTTAATGGAGTCGCATTATTGAGAAAATGAAAGAAAACCTATAAATTAATTTTAGGATAATTAACGTGAATATGTGAAATCTTGTGAGAAAGTGTATAAAAAAGTATATGAAAAAATATATTCAAATGCTAAAAGAACTTCTAGGTTGGATTCTAGAAGTATTAAATGATGAAGATTTTCGCAAAAAAACAAGAGAAGAGGCTCGACATGCATTTTTGTATTTAATTTTATCGGCTGTTTGAGCAATTGTAGACTGTATATGTTTTGTAATTCTTACCTCTTTATGATTAAACATTATTCCGTCAAACATAATTAGTGGTATATGTGGAATGGTTACATCTTTTTCATTAAATCTCAAAAAAAATTTCAATATGAATGATCATATTAAAATGAGACTCATATCCTATTTCACAATTTCCCTAATTTGAACCGCTCTATCAACTAGTATAATCTACTTCTTAATAGAGGTTATATGAATTCCTAATGCTATTGCTAAATTTATGCAAATTATGATTATGGCTATTCCTCTGTATTTAGCCAACAGATCTTTGACCTTTAAAGATTTTTCGGAAGATTCCGACAATACGATATTTAAAGAAAATGATATAAAACCATCAAATATAAAAACACCATCAGTTAAAGTATATCAAGAGGCTAAAAAATTACTAAAAGATTGAAAATTGGTTGTTTTCCCTACTGAAACAATTTATGGACTCGGTGCTGATGCACGTAATGACAAGGCTGTACTTTCTATATTTAAATTAAAATGAAGACCTCAAGACAACCCTCTAATCACACATTTATGATTCAAGGAACAAATCAAAGATTATGCTACAGTGGAAAATGAAATCCAGCAAACTATTATAGATAAACTTATGCCTTGACCTCTTACACTTCTTCTTAAAAAGAAAGAATGAGCCATTTCAAATCGTTCATGTCCATTGGATTATGTTGGAATTCGTTTACCTTCAAACTTAGTTGCTCAAAAATTTTTGCAAATAGTTGAATTACCTATTGCGGCTCCAAGCGCAAACATCAGTTGAAAACCAAGTCCAACAAATGCAAAAATGGTTTATGATAATTTAGGAGACAACGTTCCATTGATTATTGATGACTGAGAATCCTTTGCTGGGATTGAGTCTAGCGTAATGCGTGTAGTTCCTGATGATAAGTGAAAATTAAAAATTCAAATTCTTCGTCCTGGCTTCCTTACTAAGGAAGACTTAGAAGATTGTTTTAATAATGAGATTAAAGTAGAATATACAACCAAAAATCCAGAACTTTCACCATGAATGAGATATAAACATTACAGTATTTCATGACATGTTAAGGTTTTTGATAAACTTTCTGATATATCAGCCTTATCTAAAAAATTTGAATCAGAAGATACAAAAACCTGAATTTTACTCACTCAAGAGTCAATAGATAACAATAAAAAATTAATTGAGAGCTTCATAAACATCTGAATTATAATCATTCCACGATGAACTAAATCTAACCTAGCAAGCTGTGCTCATTCATTATTTGATCACTATCATAATGCCGAAAAATCGTGAATTAATCTGCTTTTTGTAGAAAAATTACCAGAAGAATGAATATGATATGGAATTATGAATAGAGTAAAAAGAAGTGCTGAAGTTTAATTACAATTTATCATTTCATGGCTAGTTCTAAAGATTATTTACAATTTATATTGGACCAACTATCTGATTTACCAGAAATTTCTTATCATCAAATGATGTGAGAATATATTTTATATTTTCACTGAAAAATCGTTGGTTGAATTTATGACAATCGTCTATTACTAAAGCCAACAAAAAAAGTTAAAAATCTAGTTAACAATCTAGAAATGCAAATTCCATATCCATGAGCGAAACCTATGATTTATGTGGATAACTTGGATGATTATAAATATTTACAAGAACTTATAAAAACTACATATCAAGAATTATATTATATCAAAAATCCGCCACAATAACATGTAGCAGATTTTTTAAATGTCTCTAAGTTTTTTATTTTTGTGCAAATAAATTTTCCCAGTCAGCCACAGATGCATTATTTTTCGTTACCTCATAATCTTTTCAAAAATCATCCTCCTCTATTTCAAATGAAACACTATTTAGTGTTACATTTGTTCAAACTATGTTCGCTCTAACTGTCAAAGTATGTGAATCTCCAACTTTAATATCTATTGGATATGGAAAATTTATAGTTGCAGTATCATCTCAATCCTTCAATATATCATCCATTGTGTTATCACCAAAATATACATTTGCCGAATTATCTGTCTTATAATTTCACAATTTTATTCCAATTATTCTTATATTTCATTCCGATTTATTATTTATTTTAATTTTGAGATCTGTAGCTTGTGTTGCTTTCACTTTCTCTAGTTCTATATAATTACTACTTGAGGCTACGTCACTTTCATTTCATTCATCTTGGGTTCTATAGCCTAATTTACTGGAATCTGAATTTGAACCAAATTCAAAATAATCACTAGGAAATTTAACTGACAAAGTGAGTCACTCATAAGCCTGTAGTCATTTATCATGCTCAATAATAATTTTATCTCATTGACTCCAATCTATACTTCATTCAAAATCACCTACCGCATTAGTTAATCAATTTGTTGTAACAATAAAATAATTCTTTATTAATCAATCATAAGCCTTTGGTAATATAATTTCTGCTCTAACTTTATTTATATTAGTATCAAAATCATTACCAACCAAATTCCAATATAATTCTGAAAATCATGAAGGATAATTTCTAATCAATCAATCTACCTTATATGAAATAGGATAAGTTTGAATTCATTTTATTAATTTATCAGCATCTCAAATCTTTATATTAATATTTCAATCTTCTGTATATGTGATAAATTTTTGTCACTTAACGTTAATATCACTAATGCTTATATTTGTTAACGGAATTGATCTTATTATTCAATGCTTCTCAACATTAAAATATGTTGTAAACTTTTCTAATATGTCCGCTTTTCAGTCCAATCATATATTAATGATAATATCTAGATCTTTATAGTAATATTCAAAATTTCAGTTAATATCATTCTTATTTTCTATATTCTTAATTTCATTAGAAACTCTATGCATCATTATCATTACATCTCATCTTTTCTCCACACTTGATGGAGAAGGTTTTACTACATCTTTTATTATTCAATTTGAATGTAGATATTCTAAGTGCGTAGAATAATAAGGATTTCAATTGTCTATAATTTTTCAGTTAGCTTGCCCCAACGCTCTAGAAAGAGCTGTAGCAAATTGTGCTCTAGTTACAGTCGTATAAGGATTAAATTTATCAGATTTTTTTCAATCATTTCATATTCACATCAATCATAGCTGGCAGACCTGCGTTACTCCATAATTATACTGTGCATTTAATGAATCAGATATATCTAAAAATGAACAATCTTTTGAAGTATCAGGTTGTAATCATAAAACATTTATAGCAAAATTTGATATCATTTTAGCCATAGCAATTCTGGTTAATTTACCATTCATATTAGCTTTTTCAATTGGTGAAATTGTTGTAATCCCTTGTCCGTAAGCATAATTATATGCCTCTTGTTGCTCTGTTGTATAATTTCCCGCATATGAAAATCAGCATACTAAAAAAATTGCAGAAATGAACGTAACTAAAATTTTCTTCATAAGCATGTTTTATAATATAAAAACTATTCAATATATATTTAGAAATAGTATTTTCAAGGGAACATATCCCACAAAACTCAATAAATATCGAATATATTAAAAAACCTGCTATATAATACTATGGCAGGTTTTATGCGAAATAAATAACTCATTACTCGCTATAGTGCATCTCCGGTAAAAGGCAGATGAAGTTAGCTATTGCAACTGCACCAAATGCCAAAGATAAAGGATTGATTGTTCCTTCTTTGGATACGAATGAGCTTGCAAATGTTGCCAATATAGCAAGGAACGCCGTGGGTGAAAACACTGTCGGTAATATCTCATCCTTTATAGTATGGATTCTTCTCGACTTCACTAAGAAATTAATAAGAAATCCCAAAAGAACAACTCCCGCTAACATAATCCCCCACCATCTTATTGGATTTGTTGAAAAATACACAACAAATCCCACAAAGATAGTCGAAATCCAAGTAATCCATATAAGCCTCCTGGATTCCTTTAAACTCATTGATTTCATAATTTCGTATTTTTAGTTCAACTTCTTTCCTTGTGTTGATATTATAATAATTTTATTTTCAATGTCAATAAAATAAACATTTCTATTCAATCAACATAACCCCATCTCATGGTTCAGTATCAAAAATCTTATAATTTATTTGCTTTTTTTCGAGTAATTGATATAATTGGATTAGTTTATTTTGATATTTGATGACATCGTCAAGTAAAAGCGTATTTTCTGGTGTAAGATGTGATCGAATTTTCTGCAGGTAATCTCAATATTGACTCTTCTGAGCATCAATGAATGCTGCATCGAATTTCTGAGAAAAAAACTTTTCTAGCGAAATTTCATTAATATCAAAAGGATAGAGAACTACATTGTTTATTTCAGCTTTTTCTATATTTTTTAGGGCCTCGAGATAAGCTGGATAGCTGATTTCAAACGATGTCAAAGTTCCTCACCACTTGGAAATTGTCTGAGAAATGACAATACTACTATATCACACAGCAGATCAGATTTCTAAAACTCTTTTTGACTGGTGGCGCTCAAGTCGAGAAATTAGAAAGTCTTGAGTCTGAATAGAAATTAATGGTATTTGTCTATCTTCGCATGACTTACGTAAATTCGATAAATCCAACATTGAGGAAATGATAAATATATAAAGTTAGTTCTCTCTCAAACAAAAATTTATATTATTTACATTGAATTATGATTACAACACAAGGTGACAGAGAAATGCATTCAAACATTTCTATTAATTTAAGTAAAAAAAGCAATTCCAAAAGGAATTATCCAATGGAAACTAGAACTTATAATTCTAAAAATGCATCTAGTCAAAGTCTTTATGCTCAAGCTGTAAATGGACAATTGAAAAACCCAGCCCCTACGAGAAGAACAGCACATTCAACTACTACAAACTCAACAACCACTCATACTAGAACAACTAGCTCAACTAGGACCGCAAATACAGCAACTAATACGGCTAAAGTAACTTCTTCAAGGATGAATTATACACAGTGACCAGACAAAACCCTATCTTCAGCAAATTTCTTGAAACATAGAAATCAAGCTCCGACTCAATCAATTGCAGATTTAAAAAAGTTGGTTAAAAAAGATGAGATTCCTGTTAGAGTTTTTGGGCTTTGAGGACTAGAAGAAATTTGAATCAATATGACAGTAATTGAATATAAAGATGACATCATCATTGTAGATGCTTGACTGGAATTCGCAAGTTTTGACATGCACGGGGTAGACTATATCATTCCTGATGTTTCTTATTTAATCCCAAAGAAAAAAAACATCAAATGAATATTAATTACCCATGGACATCTTGACCATATTGGGGCCATCAAACACATTCTTTCAGAATTAGATTATCCTATTGTTTACACCACTCCATTAGCATTAGGACTAATCAAAAGAAGCCAAAATGATCAAGATCAGAAAAAGATGAAATATAAAATCATTGATCCAGATATCGATATAATCAAACTTTGAGAATTTTTGGTTGAACCTTTCCGTGTAAACCACTCGATTCCTGAATCAATGTGATATGCAATTCATACCCCAAAAGGAAATATTGTACATTCAGGAGACTTTAAAATTGATTTTGTACCTGCAATTGATAAACCTGCTGATTTGGGAAAAATTTCAAGAATTTGACAAGAATGAGTTAAATTATATTTATGAGAGTCTACAAATGCTAGAACTCCAGGCCATACACCAAGTGAAAAATTAATTGGAGAAAACCTAGACCATGTAATTAGGAGTCATCCAAATCAGAGAATAGTTATTTCAACATTTGCATCAAATATTTGAAGACTTATTCAAATCATTGAAAGTGCAGTGAAGCATAATAGAGTGATTTTTCTTGCAGGGAGATCTATGGTGTGAAACGTTCAGCTCTGTCAAGAACTTGGATATATTAATGTCCCAAAAGATATGATTAGACTCGTTTCTGGTGAAATTGATCAAATGCCTGATGAAAGAGTAATGATAGTTTGTACAGGTTCTCAATGAGAAGAATTTAGTGCGCTAGTGAGAATGGCTACAAATACTTACAAGGATTTTATGATCAGGCCTGGGGATTGTATTTTATTGTCTTCTCATACCATTCCAGGAAACGAAAAAGCTGTGTGATCATTGTTAAATACTCTGATTGATATGGGAATTGATTTAGTTGATGAACCAACTCTTGCTCTTCATACATCTGGACATGCTTGCCAAGAGGACATGAAAGAGATGATGGCATTATTGAAACCTGAATATTTCTGTCCAATCCATTGAGAATCATTAATGAGACATGCTCATAAAAAAATTGCTTTAGATATGAGAATCCCTGAAGAAAAAATTCTACTCCCTAAAAATGGTCAAGTTGTCGAACTTTATGATGAATGTGTACTACTTTCAGATAAAAAACTAAAACTCGATACTGTGACAATCGATGGTAAATGACAATGACATCTCAGTTGAGAATACGTGACTAAAGCTCGTGGAATTATGTGACAAGATGGAGTAGTTGCTCTAATATTTAAAATTGATACTAAAACTAGAGAATTAGTTTGAAATTTACAAATCGAATCTAGAGGGTTTGTTTATTCCAGTGAGGTTAAAACAATTCACACTCAAATAGTTGAATTAGCTAGGGCAGAATACAATAAAAATCTAAAGAAAAAAATGGACATAAAAGATAATCTAAGAGGCATCAAAGAATTACTCGAATGAGAAATAGAAAAAATCATTTGAAGAGTGCCTATGATTATTCCTATGTATGTTTACATCAATAGAGAAGCTCTTACTACTACAGAAAAGCCAAACGATGATGAAGAAATCATCGGAATGACACTTGAAGAGCAAGGTTGAACTGAAGAATAGGATAATATATTAGAAGCCGTTCTTGATAGAACGGTTTTTTTAATGTAATAATAAGGGGGAATTTTTTTACAAATTTTTCTATATTTTTCACACATGAGGATAATTATCCTCACAATCGTAAGAATGTAATTACACCGGTAACAATAAATCTTACGTCGGGGACAGGAATCTGAACAAAAAAAACAAAAAAAAATGAAAAGAAATTACATTATCTGGAGCGTGATTGGTATTATTGTAATCGTATTCGTATTCTTTGGTACCTATACCATTAAGTCTACTGAACGTGCCGTTCTCTCGACATTTGGTAAAATGAGCGAATCTGTTGTAGAACCAGGATTCCATGTAAAATGGCCTTTTGTCCAGGGAATCCAAAAAGTGAACGTCCAACAGAAAAAAGAGGACGGGAAGGAAAATTCTTACACAAAAGATGTTCAAACTTCTGTTGTAACTTACACTATCAACTACGATCTTGTAAAGGAGAATGTAAGTTCTCTGATAAAGAATGTTGGCAGTGATTACCACAACAAAATGGTCGTTCCTGCTATTAGAACAGCCATGAAAGAAGCTTTTGGCGACTTTGCTGCCACCGAAATTGTCGAAAATCGCGACAAAGTTCGTATGCAAATCGAATCTAGTCTAAGAGAAACATTGGATAAGAAATATTTCGCTAATATCCAATTCACAATGGCAGATGTTGATTTTGATGATGATTTCGAAAAAGCCATCAAAGAGAAACAAGTCGCAGAACAACAAGCTCTCAAAGCCAAGAACCTCACCGTTCAAGTCGAAGAACAAGCAAAGCAGACAAAGATTAAAGCCGAAGCGGAAGCAGAAGCTATGAGAATTAAGGCTAAATCCTTGGAAAGCAATCCTAAGTTGGTAGAGTATGAAGCTGTCCAGAAATGGGATGGTAAAATGCCCACTTACATGTTGGGCAACTCAACACCCATGATTAATCTTACCCCAAATAAATAAAAGGTAAGATATTCACAAAAATCCAGCATGAAATACATGTCTGGATTTTTCATAAATGGAAGATTCAGTCTTTTTCTTTTACTTGTATTTTTAGTATAGAACGCTAGGATTAAGTGTTTATCTATTATGAATTTAAAATTATGGCTTTAGCTATCATTGTATTATTATTATGATTATTCTTACTATGATTCTCCGCAGATAAATTAATCAACTCTAGTGTAAGACTTGCTAAAATATTTAAGCTATCCCCGTTATTTATTGGGTTAACTATATTAGCCATTGGAACATCGGCCCCAGAACTGTTCTTGTCGGCAATGTCTGCTTTAAATTGAAGTGGATCATTATCTGTAGGGAATATTGTATGATCAAATATATTCAATCTATGATTTATACTTTGATTAAGCGCAATATTTGTACCCATAGTTATACAAAAAAAACTTGTTTATAGAGATTGATTATTTTTATTTCTAATCTCATGCCTATTATTCGTATTTCTTTGGGATCAACAACTTTTATGACGAGAATGAGCAATATGCTTAGGTTTACTTGTATGTTACAATTGATATTTATGGATCAAAAAAGATCCAATGGAAGAAGTCTGAAATGCTAATTGAATAGAGCTCCCTGAAATTAAAAATTTTATGTATTTGTTTGCTTGTATTTTCATTTTATCCATAATAAATATAAACACAGAAAACTGATTTAACATAGAATTTTGACTGTCAGCATATTCTGTTATATTTATGTGTGTTCTGTTATTTTTATTTTCTTTATCCATGTTCAACAAAAAAAGGCAAAGAAGAAGAGAACACGAAAACTGAATATTACTAAACATTACAAAAATAATCGCAAGTATTGGGCTTTTGGTGATGTCTTCTGATGCAATTGTAGCATCTGCAGTCTATGTTGCTACGGCTATATGAATTTCTGAATGGGCAATTTGAGCTACAATTATTGCAGCAGGTACTAGTTTACCTGAAATGGCGGCCACTTTAGCAGCTATTATCAAAAAAAAATATGATATGTGAGTATGAAATGTAATAGGATCTGATATATTTAATATTCTCTGAATCGTTTGAATTTCTTCTGTAATAACACCTCTACATCTAACTCCTAAATGTTTGATATGAAATTGTGAAAGCATATTGGGAAGCCTAATGTATGATAATATGTTTTCTATGTTTATTTTAATATTTACGCTTATAATTACTTTATTATTTATGAGAACTGGGTGGAGATTATCAAAAACTGAATGAATATTCCTATTCTTATTTGCTTCTTTGAGAATGATTTTTGAATTCGCTCCTAATTTATTTTTAGGATTGTTTTCATAAGACTCTACATATTTATAGTTTGACTTTTTTTATAAAAAGTATATAATCTACTTGTTTAGTAGGAATGTATTTTTTATGTGAAAAAAATTAGAAATTCTACATACAGAAGCTGTAAAGAAAAAATACAGCAAAGTTGAAAGAGAAATCAAAAGAAACTTAACTGAGATTATGTTAATGAATGATTTTGGTTCCCCTGAAAACATTAATAGATGATTATCCATCACCAAGGATTTTAAAATTAGAGAATTATCTTCTCATGAAAATTCAAAATTTTTATCTAATCCATCAACTATAAAAAGCTCAATAATTTCAAATACCACAGAAAAGATTCAATCAAATCTTTTCAGTTTGATTGAAAAAGAAGTAGATGATGAACTAATTGCTCAAAAGTATAAAAGTTTGATTGTTGATTTTTTTGATAATATGAAGAAAAAAAATGTTCAGCAACTACTCAAAGACGCAAAAAATTCAAAACTTTTTATAAAGTATATATCACAAAATAAAGAATTTAAAAACGTAAGGACAAGGAATGTTAAGATACAAATTGCTAAAGTTCTTCATGAAAAATTTTGAGACGAAGCTTTTACAACAAAATTAAATAAAAAAAATAAAGAACCTTATATAGTGTTTTCTGAAAAAGCTTTAAACTATATATGTACAATTTTTAATCTTGCAAATAAAGTATGGGAATCGTGGGGTAAAAGAATTGATCAAGTATTTCACGATGGAGACTTTCCTTTTATAACAAATAACATTAGAGCTTCTGAAAATGACTATATTAATGTAATATCATATTTGTTAGATAGATGAAAAATTGTTTATTATGGTAAAAGATGAACATTATGACAAATGCAATGGGCTAAAAAGACATCTCAATATGCTGATATTTTACGAGCATTAACAGATAATCAACTCAGAATACACGAATATACTAACCTATGAGAATGAGTTGATAGCTTTCAATGGGACAATATTACCAAAAACCTATTTGATATATGATGATGACTATTGGACAATATTGTGATTACTCACAATGATGACAATCCAACAAAAACATTACAACTAAGTAAAAGATTAAAAAACGTGTCATCATCCACTGAAAAGATTATTGAATGAAAGAAAATTAATGATGCTATATGATTTCGTCTATCTATGAGATGAATTAGCGATCAAAATTTTGATGATATTAAAAAGATCAGTAAATCTCGATTTAAAACGTTCAAATCTAATTTAAAAGCACATCCTGATCAATATGTACCTCAATGACAGACAATTACAATAAAAGAAATATCTATAGATAATAAAGGAATTTTAGAACAAGAACAACTAGATGATATACTATCAGATTTGGACAAAATAGCTCCGACAAAAATAAGAAAAAGATCTCCATCCCCATACATCAGTGAATATGAATGGATTGGAAGAATGGAAAAACACTATCCTGAAATAGTCAAAGATCAAAGAAAATGGGATACTGTATTAGCTTTTTACAAAAGAATAACTTGATGAAAAGCCAGATGAAGAAACTGATCTTATAGAGATTTTAAATTTAATATAACTTTCGAAATAAAGGATGAAAACGGTAAAATCGTTTGAGAAAGAAATATGGAAGTGCAATTTGATGATATAAACAATGGTAAATGATTATCTAATTATAATATTAGAAATTTTGAGAGATGGGTAAATACTCAAAGCAGGCTTTCATTTAGTATTCCTCTATCCGATATTAGAAAAAACTGTGAAAAGCATTTGAAGAACATGTGGCTTTGGGCAAAAAAATGGGCAGAATGAGCAACAAAACAAGAATTAAAGGAGTTTTTCGAAATTACATTTAATGATTGATCAACTGTAAATATTGCATGATTCTCTAGAAGAAATTCAAAAAATTCAGCAATTATGGATAACACAATAGTCAAAATAATTAATTACTTTCTTCAAAAATGAACATTTATTCTCTGCTATAATCCCAACATACAAGAATCTAAAAAGCCTCTTGTAATAGACAGGCTCTTAACTGTTAATGATCTACACAATCCAAAAATGATGAGTGACCTACATATTTGTAGTAGTTTAGAGCTAGCTTCCCAGCAACACTCCTATTTACAACAAGACTGGGACCGTAAAGTTTGAATACCTATAGAACATCAAGAAAATATAGAACATCAAGAAGATATTTGACGAATTAGCTTATGAGAATTAATTGATCCTATGAATCTATGAAAGAAAAAAGATAAAACCTTCTCTGCAGGTATATAAAATTTAAACCTCATTCAATAATTCAGTAATTATTTCATTATAACAATCCATTCAATTATCGGTAAGTATAAATCATTTTTCATGTAATTTCAAAAATCCACCCTCTCCGTATAAATTAAGTTTTTCTTGATAACCATTGACTAAAACTGGCTCGAATTTAGACACATTATCGATTCATCTATCTGTACGTAATCACAAGAAAAATGATTCAATTAAATAATCTTTTTCTGACAATAGTTTAATTTCAGATTTTTGTAATTTTTCATTTCAAATATATTTTGGAAAGTATGGAGTATTTGTCCAACGTATTCACTTTCAATGTGGTCATAGTAAAGACTCTGTTTCTTTTAATTTCTCAATAACGTTTCAAAAATAAAGACTTTTACCATTTATAAATGATGAAGCAGAAAGTCATAATCACAAATAATCTTCCATCTCTCGGTAAACTCTATTGTGGATACTGGACTTTCCCACGGCTGTAAAATTTGATATTTCGTAACGTTTATATCATCATTCTTGAATAATATTTTTCAAAATATCAAATTCTTCATATATTTCATCTTCATTTCAAAATACTCAAGTTTGATTCGAAAGAATCTGGCTTCATTCAGGACTTTTTTTCCATTTTTGATGTTCAAAAAGTTCTAACATGTATAAGGAAAAACTGTCTGCAAATCATGAATTTATAAAATCTTGAAAAAATTCTAAAGCTGATGGAGTCCGTAATTGCAAATCTCATTTTTTGGTTTGATTAAAAATTCAAAATGCCATAAAATCAAAATTATATACGCTATTCTCTAGTTTTAAATCACGCAATCAACGCAAAAAATCTACCATCCCAGGAAATGTATACGGACGTCATGCATTTTCTAAAACTCAATTATCTAAGCTCTGGATTCAGAATGAAAAACGAACCCTAGGATATTTTTTTAATAATTTTTGTAGTTCTGATACAAATTCGTAAACTTGATCCTGTGGAAATGGATTACATTCAAAACTAAGCTCCCCTACATTTTCACAGTCAAAAATTCCTTCACAGTGGTTAATCAACTTTTTTATTTCTTCTATTCATATTAAATTTGGGGTTCCTCACCCAAAATATATTGTTCTAATTTCTGCTTTTCAAAATATCTTTCATCGTTCCTCTATTTCATTATGTAAACTATTCAAATAACTCTGAATCATTTTACTGTTCGGATTTTGAACTACAGAAAAACTACAATATGGACAATTCTTTACACAAAATGGAATATGGATATAAAGTGAAAGCATAAATTTAAATCTAAGATAAACCAAATCCAATATACAGTTTTACCTATATTTTTCAAATATTTGAATATTTAAAAAAATCAGACTCAAAATTTGCATTTTTTCATGTTTTGGAATATAATCAAGTGTGTTTTATTTATCTCAATAAAAACAAAAAATGTGACGACTAGCTAGAAGATTTGATAAACGAAGAAAAAACTATCATCCTTTCAGAGAAGATGAGGATTCTTACTACACCGCCAGACTAATTATAAGTGATATGGAAGATGGGGAAAGAATGATTGTTTTCCTAAACCCTAAACAAGCATTAGCTTATGGTATTACGGTACATGACAAAGTGAGCATAATAAGGATGAACTGAGAAGAAATAGTTGCAGATGTATCTTTTTCAAATAGGGTAACAGTTTGAACTGTCGCTGTTTCAGCTGAATTAGCAAAAAGATATAATCTTAAAAATTTGGAAATGGTTGGAGTTTGTCTCACTGAATGAGCATCTATAACTACTGCAGCTATAAGAAAAAAAATGAGATGAGAGCCTATTTCTTATGAAGAAATATATTCAATTATCAAAGATATATCTGAAAATAAATTGGATGATGTAATGATGACATATTATGTAGCATCTAGTTTTTTCTATCCAACCACTGACGATGAAATGTATCAAACAGCTAAAGCTATGGCTGAGTGTGGAGTAATGTTCAAATATCCAAAATGAGAAATAGTAGCAGACAAACATTGTATTGGTTGAGTACCTGGAAATGAGACAACAATGATTGCTATTCCTATTCTTGCAAGCTTATGAGTTAAAATGCCAAAGAATTTCTCAAAAGCTATCACTTCTCCAGCTGCAACAGGGGAATGTGTAAACGTCTTAATGGATATTAATTTCGATAAAGCATGAATTGAAAATTTAATAAAAGAAAATAATTGTTGTTTAGTTTGGTGATGAAGCTTGGATTTAGCTCCTGCTGATGATAGACTCATTAAAGTTCAATATCCTCTCTCCATGCAATCTAGAGCTAAAGTAGTGTCAAGTATTATGGCAAAAAAATATGCAATGTGAGTAACTCATTCACTTATAGATATTCCAGTTGGTCCAACTGCAAAAGTAACAACTATGCGTGAAGCTCTCGATTGGAAACAAAAATTTGAATATGTAGGTAAAAAACTCTGAATGAAAATGACAGTTCAAATTACTCCAGCCAAAGAAGTAATCTGAAATGGAGTCTGAGCGGTTTTACAAGTTAGAGAAGTTCTAAGAGTATTACAGCAACATTCAAAAAGACCTGCAGATTTAGAAAAGAAAGCTGTGTTCCTTGCTGGTAAATTGATTGAAATCGTTGGATTAGCAAAGGGTAAGAAAGCTGAAGCTCTCGCCAGAAAACAACTAACATCATGAGAAGCTCGGAAAATGATGCAAAAAATAATCAAAGCCCAAAGATGAAGAAATCCAGATGTTCAAAGTGAAGATCTTAAACCATGAATTTTTACAAAAGAGATTTTAGCAGAAAGAAGTGGAAAGATTAAAAAAGTAGATTTACATAATATAAATCATATTGCTAGAAGGCTTGGATGTCCAGCAATTGATGAAGCTGGTATTTATTTATCAAAAAGACTTTGAGATAGTGTCAAAAAATGAGATGTTTTGTTCACTATTTATTCTACAGCTCAAAATAAAATTGATTTAGCATTAGAACAAAATAAAGAAAATCCAGCAATGATTATTGGGTAATTATTATTCTGAGAATTTGCTAAGAATTCTAGGTATAATCCTTTTACATCAAAAACATGAGTATGAAAAAAGCAAAAATTATTGCAACAATTAGGGATACTTATAAAGAGCAAGATCTTATAAATATCTATAAAGCCTGAGCAAATATAGTCAGATTTAATTTCCCTCATGCTCAATATGATACTACTGCTCCTGTAATTAAACTAATTCATGAATTGAATGAAAAATGATTGACTAATCTCTGAGTTTTAGTGGATACAAAAGGTCCATGAGTAAGAACATGAGCTAGAGAAAATCCATATTCATACAAGAAATGAGAGGAATTTAGAATTTTTGTTGATGAGTCTTTAATAAACCAAGATTCTGATATGTTTTGTGACTATCCTTATTTATTGGAAGATATTAAAATTTGAGATAAAATTGAAATTGAATCATGATTAATGGAAGTTGAGGTCACTGAAATAAATCCTAATTTTATTAAAGTAATTTCGGAGCATAACTTAGAAATTTGATCTAGAAGGCATATGAATTTCCCTGGGATGAGTTTAAAATTTCCATGACTAACTGAACAAGATAAGAAAGATTTACTTTTCAGTTTGGAATGCTGAATAGAGTTTGTAGCAATTTCATTTGTGAGAACTAAGGAAAACATACAAGAAGTTAGATCATTTTTACATGAAAATAATGCAGATTATGTTCAAATTATCGCTAAAATAGAAAATCAAGAGTGACTAGAGAATATTGATGAAATTACTCAAGTTTCCGATGCCATAATGATAGCTAGATGAGATTTATGAATTGAGGTTCCAATCTTTAAGTTACCTTATTATCAAACGTATATATTAGATGCTTGCAAAAAATGGTGAAAACCGGCAATCATGGCAACTGAATTATTAAAAACTATGGTTAATTCACCAATCCCTACCAGGGCAGAAATTTCAGATGTTTATAATTCTAGGATTCAATGAGCCGATGTCTTAATGCTTAGTGAAGAAACAGCTGTAGGAAAATTTCCTGTACAAGCAGTAGAAACCATGAGTAAAGCAATTGAAGAAGCAGAAAAAAATCTCGTCTATTCACATAAAGATTTTGAATTAATGGAAAACGATGGAATATCTCAATGAAAAAAAGCTCTCGTAAAACACGCCTTATCACTTGCCGACGAATTAAAAATTAATCACGTTTTAGTATTTACAACAAGTGGACACTTAGCAAAATTTGTATCAGCATTTAAACCAAATCAACATGTATTTGCTTGTTGTCCTGATCAAAAAATCGTAGATTGAATGAATATTCTTGCATGAATCCAATGAATTAAAATGGAAGAATGGAAAGAGCATACAAGTGAAAATCAAGATCTAACATTAAGAATTCTTAAAGAAAAAAAACTGATTTCTATTTGAGAAAAAATTATAATTATTTGAGATAAAAAAAGATGAAAGGAAACAGATCCTTTAATTAGGATTACTGTTGTAGAGTAAAAGTTAATTAAAAACAAAAGCTGACCATTTATGATCAGCTTTTTATTTTATTCTACAATTTCTCTCCTAATCCCTTTATCTAAATGAACTAATATTTCATAAGGAATTGTATCGGTAGCTTTAGCCCATCATGAAACTGAATTGACCAAATTCTGATCTCTTCTCAATAACCAAACCTTGTCTCATATCAATACTTTTTCATTTCACATATAGCATGAAAGGTTCATACAAATATTTCCAATTTGTTTTAAATCTCAATCTTCATGGTTGATTTCAACTTTTTCACGAAGAGAACGTGGCATTCATTCTGCATATCCAAATGGGACAGTCACTGTAATCTTATCTTCTTTATCTAGTTGTTTCCGTTGTGGATCATAAGAAACTCATTCATTGTATGGTACTGAATTAATGGCAATAATAATAGACGATAAAGACAACGCTGGTTGTAATTTTTCTCATAAATCAAAGTCAGAATCATCTTCAGGTAATGGATTATATCCATAAAGAGCTAGTCATGGACGATACGCATTGAAAAAATCATCTTGAAGTTTTAGTAATCAAGCACTAGCTCAGATATGACGATAAGTTGGCACATGTCAGTAATCTAATACTTGTTGATACATCATTTTAAAAGCTTCGATTTGCTTTTCTACGTCTATCTTATTAGTAGAAAATAAATGTGACATCACTCATTCAATACTAATTTTTGGATGATTTTTTAAAAACTCTAAAGCATTTGGTAATAAATCCGCATCTATTCATTCACGATTCATTCATGTATTTAGAAATAAATGGATTTTTACCTTTTTATTGAGCTTTGATAGTGCTTGTAAAGTCTCCAAATTGTAAACACAAAATGTAGTTCTTTTAAAATTAAATTTATTATAATTTATTGGTAGTGTTTCTCATAACAGTAATACATTAAGTTTACTGTGACGCATCACAATATTATATTCAGGGAATGAATCCACAACAATATATTTTATAGGTAATCATTTATAAATCTGTAAAATCTGATCTATTCCATGTCCATATGCATTAGATTTTATAACGGGAAATAAGTCAGCGTTTGGTCTTAATGATTGTAAATATTTATAATTATATAATATGTTGGATTTGCTAATATAAATACGATTCATAGGTTCAATATTTGGTTTAAACCAATCCCTGATACACATTTTATTGTGATTATAAAATAAAATTTACTTTTTAAATCAATTTTCTTTTATCCTTCTAGCAATTTCTCATCATCATTTTTCAACTATTTTTCATTTTTCAAGAACTATCGTTTCATCTACATTAATGTATTCTAAAATCGTAAATATATGGGTAATAATTATAAATGAATTATCGTCTGTTGAAAGGGATTTTAACATTTCTGCTACAACTTTAAAAGCATCTACATCTAATCATGAATCTATTTCATCAAGGATAATATATTTAGGATTCAAAAGTTTCATCTGAAGAATCTCTAATTTTCTACGTTCTCATCAACTAAATCCCACGTTCAAATCACGCCAAAGAAAATCTTTAGAAAGCTGGAGTTCTTCAAGGATTGGTTCAATTAGTTTCTTAAACTCCATAAACGTGGTAGTTTTTATTGAATTATCATAAACTCACTTCAAAAATTCAAATAATTTCACTCATGGAATCTCTGGAATATTCTGAAAAGCTAAAAAAATTCCATGTTTTGCTCTTTTATCTGGAGATAAACTTGATATTTTTTTTCAATCCAATGTTATTTCTCATTGTGTGATTTTATATTTTGGATTTCACATTAAAGTCATAGCTAGAGAGGATTTTCAGCTACCATTTTTTCAGAGTATGCAGTAATTTTTACCCAATTCAAAATCACAAGAGATCTGGTTTAAAATTTCTTTTTCTCATACAGATACTGATAAATTTTTAATTGAAAGCATAAACTTCAAATCAAATAAAAAACCCTGCTATAAGATAGGAATTTTATCATGAAATAAAAGCCGAAAAAAGTCTTCAAAAATTTGACTAATAAAATAAATTAGAAGACTGTTATATCTAGGAGTAAAAAATAGCAACGAATGTTGCTATTTTTTTTATTTTTTAATCTTTATAATCAAATGGAATCTTTAACTGTCCATTTTCTTCAATGATAGGTTGATTTTCTTCTTCTCAATCTACATATCCATTCTCATATTTTGGATTCAAAACTACCTCGCCATCAACTACTACATCCCTATCATCTCATTCATAATGATTTTCTGCTCATTGTTTTTTAGTTTCTTCTTCCTCTTTTAAAATTTCTGCCACTCTCTCTTCCATTATTTCTTCCATTTCTTCAGCTTCTGCTCTAACTCTTTTATTTTTTAAATATTTTAAATAATTTCAATAATATCAAAACAACTGTCTTATAATATTTTCTCAATATATTTCTGTATTAAAAGCATATTTAGCCTCATTCAATATGTCCTCATATTTATATCATTGTGATCTATTATTTTTGAATCTTACAAACATGTTAAATAATCAAACTATAGCTCCATCAGAATACTTATTAAACCAATTATCAATCAATCTCTTTCAATCTTCTTTCTTTTTTCATTTATTAATATTTTCTACCCAATTTAAAAATTCAATAAAATCACTATAACCAGATTCTTGAATTCTAGATTTTTTTTCATAATAAAGTTGTGAAAACTGGTAAGGCTGTCTTGAAAGCTCCTCTGGTGATTTTTTTGCCATCTTTATATACAAAACAGATAAAAATTGTTCTGAATGGAAATATTATACCCAAAAACAAATAAAAGTCAAATAAAAATCGACTTGTTAAATCTCACTATTTGAATTGAATCCATGAAAATATATAATTATTTTAGTGTTTTATCTTGATAGATATTATGATGAAAAAGGAATTAAAGATTACGCTATATATCATCCTGATTTTGGCTATCTTTGCCGTAGTTTGGCTAATGTTTTGAAATACAAATATAAATACTCCATCTGATACGGAAATAGAAATTTGAACTTGAGGAGAAATTACTAATATATGAGAAGTTCCTAATGATGAAAATGCAGATACTTTTGAGGAGGATGTAATGAAAGATCTAGAATGATTCTTTGGAAATAACAATTGATATGAAGATGTAGAATGAGAGTTCTGATTTACTGAACCTGAAAATGAATAATGCAAGAAATATGTTGGGAAAATTCTGAAAAAAATATTTTGTACAAATTTGAAAATAAACAAGAAGATTTTCATATAATTCCCGATGGAGACTCTAGTATTAAATTCTGAGCTATAGTCAAAAATAGTCATATTTCGTTTAACTTTGATATTCAAAATGAAAATTCAAATATTGACTGTTATTTTCTTATTCCTGCTGTTGAGAATCAAAATGTGAAATTAGATATAAGTACAAATTTTAAATCAAGTCATACAAGGGTTTGAATTAACGTTTTTACTTTGGCATCAGATAACGCATCAATTACATTGGATTGAAACGTTCACATTGAAAAGAATATCCAAAATGTAGAAGCTAAATTATATGAAGAAACTTTATTAGTCTGAAATGCAAAATATATATCGCTCATTCCGTGACTTAGGGTAGATTCTCCCGATGTAAAAGCCTCTCATTGAGCGAAAATTCAACGCATAAGTCCAGAAAGATTATTCTATATGCAGAGTCGTGGATTATCCCAGCAAAAAGCCATCGATATGATTATCAATTCATATTCTGAACAAATTATTGATAAATTAAAGTTAAATGAACAACAAAAATCTGAATTTTATTCCATGATAAAATAAATAATGCAAAAATATTTTGATTTATTACTTGAATTACTCCGGCCTGAAGATGATGATTTTATGGTAGAAGAAAAGAAAAAATTATCAGCAGCAGCAAAAAAATTAGAAGAAAGATGAAATAAAAATTTAAAAATTGCGCATAAAGTCTGATTTATTTTTGAAGCTTATGAAGAATTATTAAGTGAAACAATATCATTAGATGAATTCTTAGCTACATGAGACATTACAAGTAAAAAAAATGTTTCTAATGCCTCTAAATCCTCCATTCAAATTCTAAATTGAGTAATTCAGTGAAAAAATAATGATGAAAATACTTTATTTATCCTCGATTCTATAAGTTTTTGAATCCTTGCAAACAATGATAAAAAGACAATCCAAAATTGGACAAAAAAACATAACTGTGAATTAGTTTTTTGTTAATTTTATATAATAATCATTATTACAATGTCTGACTGTATCTTCTGTAAAATTGCTAACAACGAATCGCCTTCCTTTAAAATCCGAGAGAACGATGAATTCATGGCATTTTTGGATATAATGCCAAATGTAAAATGACAAACTTTACTCATTCCTAAGAAACATTATGACTCAGATTTATTTTTGATTGATGATGAAAAATTTTATTGAAAGTTAATGATGGCCACAAAAGAAGTAATAGATATGCTCAAAAAAAGTTTAAAAGTTCAACGTGTATGAATGATTATGGAATGAATGTGAGTTAATCACTTACATCTTAAATTGTATCCAATGTATGGATTGGGTGAAGATTGGGAAGTTAATGAGTGCCCATGACGTGTATTCTTTGATAAATATCCAGGATATTTAACCACACAAATGTGAGAGCAAGCCGACATGGAAGAACTATGAGCTATCCAAGTTCAAATTACTAACTGATCTGCATTAAATTAAAAAGTTTTTAATGTGAGCAACAAACCGACACAAAAGTGTCGGTTTTTTATAACTAAAGGTTATCAAAAACTATCTTAAAGTGTATTAAGTCAATAAAAAACACATCATGTTTTTAAATTAAATTAACAAATTATGTAAAAAATACTCCATTTTTTGCTTTTTTTCTTTTCTGTGAATATAATTAAATGCTGATTTATATTGGATAATTTATTGAATGTATCAAACTTTGGATGAACTTGAATATGTATTAACGCAGCCTAAAACTAGATTTTATAAATTCTCAAAAATTTTTAGAGAACTGAAAGTTTTAGGTCTGATTTTTACCGTTGTTTTCTTATGAACATATATAATCACAAACGCTCAGTTAATAATTGATAATTTTAATGACCATTTTTCTCCTCAGGAAGTATTTTGAATTTCTGAAAATGGTATAAATTCATCATTTAATTGACAACACTGATCAGCAGAAGAAGTTGAAAACCTAGTTGAACAATATGGAGGCGCTATTTCCATGCAGCAGGAAGTTGCAACTGATATGGATCATTATTTACAACAAAATTTAGATAGTTATGATTTTTCTTTTAATTTATTACCTCCAACAAATAGATTAATAATCCCCTCAATCAATTTGGATGCACCATTAGTAGAAAGCAGCATAGCAACATATAAGGATTTTACGGAAACTACCTTTGATTCAGATTTAGAGAATTGAGTAGTAAAATATCCAACTACGCCAAATCCATGAGAATGATGAAATACTTTCTTTTTCGGGCATACATCGCAAGAATATTGGAAGAAAAATCCATATTGAACTGTTTTCCGCAATATACCTCAACTAAAGGAAAATGATAAAATCCAAGTGGTACGAGAATGAGTATTATATGAATACAAAGTCGTAAAAACTGTTGTTGTTAAACCAAAAGATGTAAATGATACTTACGTTAACTTTTGAGAAGAATGAAAAGAATATATTACATTAATGTGATGCTATCCTATCGGTAGAATTGATAAAAGAATGATGATTTTTGCGGAAAAAATTTAATTTTGTATGATTAAAGCTCTAATGACTCTACCTTTACACTTACCTTTAGATCAATTCCGATTTAATATTGTTCTGCGGGTTTTAATTACAGCATATTGAATATCTGGAATCTGAAATTTTATTGCATTTGTACCAGGTTGGACAAAAGATGATGAAAAAACTATGTGATATAGTAACAAATCAAATTATTCATTCTGGTTAATATCTTCTCTATTGTTTTTTATACTGTGAGTTTCTCAATTTCGTTACCAATTCTTAGTATATATTACTTTATGAGAAATTTATTTAACTGTAATCGTGTACCTTTACCTTATTATCAAAAAATATTGCTATCTAAAAACTAACAAAGAGAAGAAAAAAGAAGTGAAAAGAAAAAAGATGGAACTTTTCTCTGAAAAATAATATATTAATAACTCTGTAATCTTGCAATTCTATCGTCGATACTAGGATGTGAATCTCGTATCGATGTTTTTGTTTTTCAACCATTTGACGCATAATTCTGCACTCATCTTCCGAATCTGGTATTATTTCAATAAGAAATTTTTGGGTCTGCTATAAAAAATGATGAAATTCAAGTATTGGCCTTTGCTACATATGAATCACTTGAAATCTTTCTTAAAGCTGAAATCATTGATTGATTATCTCTAGTTAATTCTACTGATCCTAAATCTGCCATATACTCCCTTTTACGAGATATTGCTAATTTAACTAAAGGATAAAATAGATATCATAAAGCTAGAAAAGCAAATCAAAAAACAATCATTCATGCTCCTCTTCTTGAAGAATTATCCGATGAATTAGATCAACTGTATGAAATTCTAACGAGATACTCTCCTACTAAAGTTACAATACCAACAAATATATATGCTACATACATCAACAAGGAGTCTCTATTAATCAGATGAGTTAATTCATGACCAGCAACCGCTTCAATTTCTCTTTTATCTAAATTCTGTAACAATCCAGAGGTAAAAGCAATCCACGAATCATCTTTCTTTCGTCATGTAGCAAAAGCATTCATTCATGATTCATTCATTATTGCAATTTTTGGCATAGGAAGTCATTTTGTAATACACAGATTCTCAACTATATTATACAATTCAGGATTATCTTTCCTTGTAATTGCCTTAGCTCCAGAAAGTCAGAACATTATATCTTTTTGTAAAAAAAACGATACAGCTCACCGAATAAGCAAACCTATTATAATTAACGGGATATACTTCAACGTCATGTTCCATCATTCTTCCCAAGATCACGTATCCGTAAAAAATAATGATAAAACAATCCAGAAAATTAAAATTAATAAAACCGGAAAAAGAATCAGCAAAAGAACTGTTTTTCTTTGATTCTCTGCTTTAAAACTCTGCATTCATTGATATCCCATAACTCATGAATTTTATATAAAATAGCGATTAAAATATTATTTATATACCGTAAAAAAACAATAAAAAAAGCGAGTTGTTTAACTCGCTTAAAAATTCAAATCAAATATTATTAATCAAATTTAACTTTGGGTGCCTTTTTAGCCTCTTCAATTCCCTCAAAATAATCTTCTGGCGTTTTATGAAACAATATATTTGCTGGAAATTGCTGAATTACCGTATTATATTCTCTTGTAGCAGCATTGAAATATCTTCTAGCAGAAGCTATTTTATTTTCGATATCAGACAATTCTGATTGTAAACTGAGGAAATTTTCGTTAGCTTTTAATTCTGGATATGCTTCAGAAAGGGCAAACAATGATTTCAGAGAACTACTGAGCATATTGTCAGCTTCAGCTTTTGATTTTACATCTGTAGCTGTTGCAAACTTATTTCTAGCTTCAATTACTTCTTTAAATGTATCTTTTTCATGTTTAGCATATCACTTTACAGTCTCTACTAGATTATCTACTAGATCAAATCTCATTCTAAGTTGAACATCAATGTCTGACCATGCATTTTCTCTTGCTGTTTTCAATCCTACGATTTTATTATACAAACTTGCATACCAAATTATTCAAACTACAACCAATCACACAATTACTAATAAGGCCGTCATCTCTTTTATAGATTATAGAATAAAACTATATAATTATACGCAAAACAAAACCATTTTGCAAATAATTAGAAACTTTTTACAAATCTAAGATCTCAATTTGTAAAATATCTGATATCTCTGATTCAGTATTTCATCGCAGCTATCCTATTAATTCACATTCAGAAAGCAAAGCCTGTCCATCATTCACTCGCATCCACTCATGCTGCTTTCAATACATTTTCGTGAACCATTCCAGCTCCCAAAATTTCGAGCCATTTGGACTTTTGTTTAGCTCAAGTTTTAGGATCCACCATATCATATCTCGCATCAATTTCAAATCCAGGCTCAGTAAACGGGAAAAATGCAGGTCTCATTCTAATTTCTACTTCTTTTTTAAGTATTGCTGAAAGAAATGTAGTTATAATACTTTTAAAATTTGCAATGGAAATATTTTTATCAATATAGATTCATTCTAATTGATAGAACATTGTATCATGGGATGCATCCATTTCATCAAAACGATAACATCTTCAAGGAACTACTACTTTAATCGGTAGACCATACTTCTTAATCAAAAAATTTTGCCCAGAGGATGTATGTGTCCTCATAACAAAAGGCTCTCATCTTCAATCTTTCTTATCTACATAAATAGTATCATGCATCTCAGTAGCAGGATGTGTAATAGGGATGTTTACTGATTCAAAGTTTTCAAACTTAGTCACTACATCAGTAGATCCATCTACTATGAATCATAAAGATTGAGCAATATTTTCTAATTCTCTCCTAGTTTTAGCGAGCAAATTATAATATCATTGGTCTAATTTAGCTCATGGCAATGAAATATCTATCAAATCTTTTTCTAGCATTTCGTTAATTGCAGCTGAAGAAATTTCAGAATTTTTCTTTTCATATGCTGATTCTAATGCTGTTTTTAAAGAAGAAAGTTGTTGTCATTTTTCTCTTTTTTCTTCGGGAGTGAGACTTCCCATTACTTTAAATTCGGCGGGTAATAATCATTTTTTACCTAAATATTTTTGGAATCGTTCTTCCAAAGCTTCAGCAGTTTTAAGCTGTTCTAACTCTCATAAAATTACATTTTGATCCAACATTATTAATTCAATGAAATGATAAATCTAACTTTAATTTTAGTATTATTTTAGGTATTTTCAACTTATTTTATGTATTCACTCAACCTTTCCCTTACTCTATCTTTTCACATTACACACATTAATGAAAACAAATCTGGAGTTTGTTTAGCATTACATAATTGGATACGCAAGAACATTGCTAAATCTCCAACTTTTCCTACATATCATCATTCTTTAAATTCTGCGTTATTTGCAGCATACCCAAATCTTTTTCAAATTTCTTTTAATTGTTCAAATCGTCACAATGTGTCTACTCATTCAAGTTTAACTTCATCTATATATGTACGAACGAAATCTTGTAATTTTGAGAAATTTTCATTTTCAGCTAATAGTGTTTTTCTGGTTTCTGCTCATTTTTTCCAGTTTTCATCATCAAAGAAAAGAATCTGATTTTTTACATCTGGGTAAACTGTAAATCTTTTTGGATCTTTCTCTGTATGACGCTCGATATTCATAGCCGCTTTATAATATTCTGGATTAGATTTCAAAAGTTCAGCAAATTCAGCGTCAAATGCTTCGGCTCGTTCCAAAGTTTCGTCAAATAATTTATCTGTAGAAATGGCTGAAAGATATTGATTATTTATCCATTGTAATTTCACCTCGTCGAAAAGTGGGGCAGCAACTCACATCTTTTGAAGTTCGAAATTGAACTCAGAAATTGGAGCTAATTGATTTTCTTTTCTCCAATCTTCAAACGATGAACTTGCTAAATTCAAAATATAATCTATCAATCATTGAGTAGAATATCATCTTTCAAATAAAATTCTCACATCTGCTTCTGGGTCGTGTCTTTTGCTAATTTTTCTTTTTTTCCCATTATCCATTTTGGAAATTGGGGCAACATGACAATACTTAGGAGGAGTTAATCAAAAAGCTTGAAATAATTGTAAATGAAGTGGAACTGATGTAAGCCATTCATCTCATCTCATTACAAGAGAAGTCCTCATCAATGTATCATCTACGATATGTGCCAGATGATATGTTGGTAATCCATCTCATTTCAGAATTACAATATCGTTATAGTTGTCTATCATTGAAACTACTCATCTAAGTTCATCGCTGAAAATGATTTTTTTGGTTAAATCTGCAGGAGAACGGAATCTGATTACTGAGAACGTATCTCACATTTCATGGAATTTTTCGATTGCTTCATCTGGAGATAATTTACGATATTTTGAGAATTCTCCGTAAATTCAGGGAATTTGCTTATTTTTCATTTGTTGTTCACGAATTTCATTCAATTCTTCTTCACTCATCCAGCAAGGATAAGCTAGTCATTTTTCAATTAAATATTTTATGAAAACTTTATAAAAATCTGCTCTTTTTGATTGGATGTATGGACCATAATTTCCAACGTCTGCTTCGTCTTCTCCGAGTGGTCATTCATCTATTTCAATTCAAAATTTTTTCAAAGATTGAACTAAAGACGTCGCAGCTCATTCAACCTCTCTTTTTTGGTCGGTGTCTTCGATACGCAAAAAGAAAATTCCATTATTTTGTTTCGCATATTTCCAGTTTACTAAAGCAGCGAACAAACTTCCAAAATGTAAATATCCAGTTGGAGAGGGTGCTATACGACTACATACACAGTTACGTTCTGGATATTTTTGTAATAATTTCTGAATATCTGAATCCACTCCTGGAAGCAATAATTCTGCTACATTTTGCCAAGTTGCCATAAATTTTCAAAAAGAATAAAAAATCGATTGAAATATTATTTTTTCATTATAAAAAAACAAGAATTTCTAATTTTAAATATAAGTATTCAATCGATGATTGGTTGACTTTTTGTTGATATTGTTAAAAGTATTGATTTTTTTGGGAAAATTTATATTATCAGGGTCTGTTAATTGTAAACCATAAAACAAAAATAATATGAAAGCATTTCTTATCATTCTAGGAATCATTTTTACTGCAATTTGGTTCTTGTGTTCAATTTTTTTAGGAAGTTGTAGCTATTACGAGAAGAAGGACACAAAAGATGGTAGCTGGAAAGTTATTTTTCTTATCTTTCTATTCTCGTTGGCAACTACTTTGACGATTGCTGCACTTACGATCTATATTCAATTACATTGAAACTTATAAAACCGTTCGTTTTCGAACGGTTTTTAAAATTTAAAATAATATTAATAAATAATAACTAAAATGAATCATCAAAAATAGCACCTACCATATACCTTCTATATATTCTTTCCCCTAAACCTTCATTTTCTCATCGAGAACCTATTTCTTCTTTTTCATCAGGATATATAATTTTTCATGTTCAAAATATTTTTTTAGTATTTGCAGAATGTTCAATAGTAAAATTTCATATTAAAATCACTCTATTATCAAGCTTAAAAATTCAATTTCATTCAAATCATACATAATTGTCAGCACCATATTTATTTTTTATTTCTCATTCAAAAGATCATATCCCTATATCATATACTCATATCATATCTTCATATTCTGAACGATAATCCAAAATTATACCCGTTTGAGGATCTCTATTTTTTTCACTCGATAGCACTTTTCATATTTTTCAAAAAAATCAGTTCATTACTAAATCATCTTCTCAAAAAATCTTTCATGTTTCATTTTCAATCATCTTTTTACTTTTTCTATATGGAGAGTATTCTAATCAATTAAGTCATTTATTATATTTTACTAAAAAATTTTTTTTAAAAATATTATAGTAATTACCATCGGGAAGAATACTTTCATCTTCTACATTCACAATTTTATATACAAATCAATTTATATCAATAAAAACGCCCTCATCCGTTTCTTTAATTCCCATTGTCTTATCTATACCGATTTCAGATAGATCTGCCATTCATGCTATTCAATTCTTTCAATATTCTTGTAAAATCTTCATGATATCTTTTAATATTCTTTGGGCAACTTCTCATTTATTCATTCATTCATTGTATTTCTTTAGTGAATATGAATTTTTTAACTCTCTATTTTTAAAGGAATTTTCCATAACATCTTTTATATAAAAGATAAATTCTTTATATATTATAACTTAAAATTATATAAAGTCAAGTGTTTTTATGCCGCCATCCTTTTTTCCGCATATTCGTCTTCGTCAATTTTCCGTTGTCCTTTTGAAGATTTCTTCTCCCATGCTAAATACTCAGCTTTTTTATTAGCACAGATTTCTTTTAAATCCGCCACACCCCCTCTTTCACTAATCAAATCTTCTATATCTTCTCGGAATTTAGACACCCATTCATCAATTTCTTCACGACGAACCTTAGGGCTTTCACGATAAAATTTTTCTTTAAATCATATCCAAACATTATCTATGTCATCACATAAATCATCGAAACTTCCCTTTTCATTGATTTCTTTCCACATCTGTGCTGCAAGCATTTCAATCTCTTTTTTCTTCCACCAACATTCTCTATTTTTCTTAATTGCGTTTGGTAAACGAATCCATTCTGGCATTAAGGTGTTGAGTTTTTCTGCACCTCTATCGTAGTAACCAAAAAGCTCAGCATCAAGCTGACTTTTTTCTTGGTTTTCCTTAATGCGTTTTATTATTTCTTCTTTATTTTTCCCCTCAGTAAAATACAAACCAAAACCATCAACACTCTCCTTATCTCATGAAAAAATTTTAGACTGCTCTTTATACTTATCAAATACTCTGGAATCATATGCGAATAAAATAGAATCTCATTTTATTTTCATTAATTGTTGAAGTATTTTATCCTCTCATAATTGTCATTCTGCTTTATTATATGGTAAAGTAAAACATCATTCACTTTGATTCAATCCTGCTGGATGAATATAAATATCACGTGCATAAGCATTATCATTAACTCCTTTTTCTGCTCATATAAGTTTCAATCATTCTCGAATATGTTTTCATCATGGTACAACATGTTCAGTTGTTCTAAAAAATCACAAACTTGACTGTTTTGACCCTTTTTCATTTGAATAACTATCAGGAGATCATGATGGTGAAGCTTTTTCTTCTCTAGAACCGACTCAATGACCTACTGAATTTGTGTATTCCACAGTATTTGTTTTCATGTTGATTATATAGAACAAACTTCCTAAACTGTTATTTGGATAAAAATCAACTATTGTAAGATAATTTTTATTTTTAGGAGTTAGTTGTTTATACCCAACATATGCATTTATAAATGCTTCCATAGTAGGTTTTTCAGCTCCATCTAAAATTTCTAGTTTTTTATAAACCGCCTCTGCTTCTTTATTTACATCTTGGAGTGTATCGATAATATCCGCCTCTGCTTTATTAATTACTGGTGAGATTATCGAGACATCTTTTTCTTTTTGTTCTTCAGTAGGTGAAACTTCATTTATAGTTTTTTCCATTTTTATATTATAAATATAATAAAATATAGTATTATTATATACATAAACATAAAATTTGTCAAATTTTTAAAACTTTTTTATTATAAAAAAAACCCAGCTATATACTGGGTTTTAGGATTTAAGATGTAATTTTCTTATACTTCTTTACATTCTATCATGAAATGTTCTTTGAATTACCTCTAACTGATGAGCTTTAGATAATCTAACAAAATTAACTGCATACCCTGAAACTCTAATAGTCAATTGAGGATACTTTTCTGGATGTTCATATGCATCCATCAAAGTTTCTCTATTAAGAACGTTCACGTTCAAATGGTGAGCGTCTTTGTTGAAATATCCATTAAGCATTTTTACTAAATTATCAATCTGCTCCTCTTTATTAGCTCATAAAGAAGCTGGTACAATTGAGAATGTATTTGAAATACCATCTTGAGAATAATGATAATCAAGCTTTGCTACTGAGTTTAATGAAGCAATTGCTCATGAGTGATCTCTACCATGCATTGGATTAGCTCCTGGTGCAAAAGGTTCTCCTGCTTTTCTTCCATCTGGAGTAGATCATGTATTTTTTCCATACATTACGTTTGATGTAATTGTTAGGAGTGATAATGTAGGATTAGCATTTTTATATGCTTTGTGTTTAGATAATTCGGACATAAAATATTCCTGAATTTCTCTTCACATCAAATCTACTCTATCATCGTCATTTCCAAACATTGGATACTCACCTTCTATTTCAAAATCTTTCGCTAATCAATTTTCATCTCTAATTGCTTTAACTTTTGCATATTTAATAGCTGAGAGAGAATCTAGCACAACAGACATTCATGCGATTCCATATGCGATATCAATTCCACATCAAGAATCTATGAAAGCCATTTGAGCTTTTTCATAATAGTATTTATCATGCATATAGTGGATGATATACATGGCTTTTGCATATACTCTAGCTGTATTAGCCATAGCTTTTTTAAAGTTTTCATATACTTTGTCATAGTTCAAAGTTCAATCTTCATTATCACAGTTTTGAAACAATGATGCATCCATAACTTGCACTCCTTCATCTTCTTCTCTACCTCCATTAATAGCTAAGAGTAAAGTTTTTGCTAGGTTACATCTTGCACCAAAGTGTTGGATTCTCTTACCAATTTCTTGATATGAAACACAACATGCAATTCCATAATCATCTCCTCATCTTACTGACTTCATCAAATTATCATTTTCATATTGAATAGATGATGTATCAATAGAAACTTGAGCACAGAATTTTCTAAATCCTTCTGGTAATTGATCTGACCAGAGAACTGTTAAATTTGGCTCTGGAGATGGGCCAAGATTATATAATGTTTGTAAGAACCTAAATGAAGTTTTAGTAACCTTTACTTTACCATCACTAAATATTCATCCGATTGATTCAGTAACCCAAGTAGGATCTCATCCAAATACTTCATCATAGCTTCACATTCTAAGGTGTCTTACTAATCTAAGCTTCATCACAAAATGATCTATCATTTCCTGAGCATCACTTTCAGTAATTTTTCAATCTTTTAAATCTTTTTCGATATAGATATCCAAAAAGGATGAAACATTTCCAAGTGACATTGCTGCTCAATCTTGTTCTTTCACTCAAGAAAGATATGCAAAATAAAGCCATTGAATAGCTTCTTGAGCACTTTCAGCTGGTCTAGTTACATCAAATCCGTAGCTCTTTGCCATTTCAGCAATATCATTAAGCGCATTAATTTGCATGGAAATCTCTTCTCTAAGTCTAACTTTAGCATCGTCCATTTCTCATTCTATAGCCAAAAAGTCCGCTCTCTTTTCTTCAATTAATTTATTTGTTCCATAAAGGGCAAGTCTTCTATAATCCCCTATAATTCTACCTCTAGCATAATTATCAGGCAATCATGTTAAAACATGCTTTGACCTATAAGTTCTAATTTCTGGATCATATGCGGAAAATACTGCATCATTATGATTCTTTGCATATTTAAAGATTTCTTTAACTTTTGCATCAAGCTCCATTCATCTTTCATTAAGGGCTTTTTCAACTACTCTCACTCCTCAAAAAGGTTTTATTGCTCTTTTAAGAGGTTCGTCTGTTTGAAGTCAAACTATAGTTTCTAAACCTTTATCAATATAACCAGGTTTATGGGAAGTAATAGTAGAAATAGTGGCTGGATCTGCTGATCTAAGTCCATTGTTATCTCTTTCTTCTTTAAGATATTCACAGCATTTCTCCCAAAGTTTTTTTGTTTTTTCTGTAGGTCATTGAAGAAATGAAGCATCTCCATAATATGGAGTAATATTGTCATAAACAAACTGTCTTACATTTATAGACATTGTATTCATCATAAAGAAATAAAATATTTACTGTAAAATATTAGTAGTTATATTCTAGGATTGAAGTAATGGAGAAGAATAGTTTTGATCAATCACTACAAGAGATGCATTTCGGTATGGACCAGATTTAGGACAATAATTTCCATCACTACCCCATTCGTTGTCACATCTCCATGCAAACGTGTTTTCTAGGCTACCAAATGTGTCTTTCGTTGTAATTTTCCCATGAATAAAATATTTATTATTTAGCGTATCTCCACTCGCAGATTTTACGTTTCAATTAACGATAAAATTTCATCTAATAAATGAAGCTATGGAATTTATAGGTCCAGGGTTACTAATACCTTGGTGAAGAAAATGTACCATTCGATATAGTATATCAGTTCTATCAACAATTCAATCACCATTAGCATCATAGTAAATTTCAATTTTACAATCTGGTTCATTTCATTCTACACAGAGGATATAATTTAGCGCATCGGCGTGAACATCTGCCCAGCTAATTTCATGATTAATGGCCGCAATCCACATTCTAAATGCATCAGTAGATGAGATATTGAACACCTCATTAATACCATCGTTATCTGTATCTATTTCTGCCTCATATGAGATGTGTGTAATAAATCCTTTATCATCAAATACAAACTTCTGAGCATCTGTCTCATCTATTAATAAATTTCCACTCATAATAAATATATCATGATATTTCGTATCATTTTCATCATTTATTGGACTAATTACAACATCTGCATTCTTCACTATCAAAGTTTTTCAATGCTCTTTCGCCCATTCAGAAGATCATGTTTCTATTTTTGATCATTCCCGACATATAATTTTGTCAGGATTTGAATTTATATTACTATTTATCCACTTTCCTCTACATAACAATTCAGCTTTCCTTCTGGCATAGTTCATCATTGTGGTATTACTAACACTTTGTGTAGCAAAATATTGCATTTTTGTATCACTCAAATTACCTAATGCTCAGAATTTTGTATCTCACTCTTTTCCATTGCCGTTTATTCACATTATTCATTCTATCACTATTTTCATTAATCTATCAGCTAGCGATATATTTTCACATGATACTTTCTCTCTTAGGAAAGTAGAAGTTCCTGTATATACAAGATGTCAGGATGCTGCTGAATATTCAAAGATTTCGGATAATCATTTGGTTTTTGCCTCTTGAATGAGAGTTAGCATACCAGTTGATGTTGCTGTTGTAAATCTACATCATGCCAATCCAACTCATCCAAGATTATCATAAACAAATCAAATTGGGTATTTGTTGTTGATTCTTACAAAAGTTGGTGATAAATTTGATCCAGATTTAATAGAAATAAATTTATTATTTCAATATTTGTTATAATCTACTCACACAGTTAACGTATGCGTTTTTCATGAGTAAGTTTGCACCAAACTTCAATAATATCCGTACCCATCTGCATTATATTGTTGTCTTACTTTCTCAACACACACATTATAATCACAATTAGTACAACCTGGATATGTTCAATCCTCACACTGCAATAAGGCATCTTGGTATCCAGACTGTGCACATATGGTATATATTCATCATGTAGTCTCTAATCACTGCATTCATTCTAAATCACTCCATGTTTCATCATCTAAGGGCCACAATCTTTCTCATCTTTCTGCGTTATAATAAAATCACTTTACCTGGTTTCTACATTCGTAAATAGAAGGATTGCTAATATCTGTTGCTATTCGAGGCAAGTTTGTTGTGTCTGTAAATTCTCCATCTCATAATTTACTGGAGAAATATAAGAATCCTCAAAAATCATTCCGGTTATCTGCAAAATGGACATACATCATATTATCTGCAACTCTATCTGGAGATAGGGCATAAATATCTTCTAATCCCGTTAGATGAAACATCGTTGCTGATGTAAAAAGCGGATAAGATAGTCATATAGAAAATACAATCAATCCAATTTTTAATAACAAATTTTTTTTCATTTTTTGTATAAAGAAAAGTAAAAATTCTCCTTACTAAATTATACACACAATCCATAAAAAAGTCAAAAAAAATCAGACTTTTTTCATCTAATTTTTATTGAATTTTATGTAATCGGTTTTTACTTTCTTAATTTAGCTAAATAAGCGAATCATAATGCATCTGCCGCATCATTATATTCAGGAATATCCTGAAGTTTATAGAATCTTCTAATGGTTTTTTGAACAAGCATTTTATCTGCTTTAGCGTTTCATGTTATGAATTTTTTTAGTTCTATTGGGGTCAATTCTAGCACTGGAATATTTTTTTTCAAAAATAACATCATTAACGCTCACCTTATCGCATATACAAATTCAGCGTTGTTTTGATTATAATCTGTGAAAAATAGTTTTTCTATCGCTACTTTTTCTATATCATATTTTTTCAATAATTTCTCAAAAAAATCCAAAATCTGGTTCGCTCTATTGAATTGATCCTCTCTAGTTGGAGATTTCTTATCCTGTAATAAAATTCCCGCATCGATAATCTTTAAATTATCATCTACTAATGCGTATCATAATTTTCTAACTCATGGATCTATTCCAAGATACATTTTTCTAAATCAAATAAATCTTATTTACTATCTCTAAGTTTTTTCCATAAACTTTCTTCATCCTTGCTTAGTTTTTTTGGAATTGAAACTTCTGTTTCTACTATCATATCTCATTTACTTTTGAATAATCATTTTTCTCCGAATCATCTTCCAACTATCTTAATTTTATCTCAAATTTGAGTTCATTTTGGGATTTTGACTTTTAGTTTTCATTCTGGATGGGGAACTTCTACCTCTCATCAAAGAACCAAATCAAATACTGTAACATTTGCTTTTACGTATAAATCGTCTCATTCACGGTGATATTTTTTATTTGGAACTATACGAATTTTGAGATACAAATCTCCATCTGGAGCGTCTCATATTCATGCATCTCATTTTCAAGAATATTTAATAAATGAATCTTCTTTAATTCAGGCAGGAATCTTTATATCTATTGTTTCTTTCACTTCTTCTAGTCAACCATTTCAAAGTTCTTTTCAATTTTTTTTGTAGATTTTACCGATTCATCTACATGTATTACAAGCACTAGAAGTTTGCATAGTTCCAAAAGCTGTTTGAACTTGTTGACGAACTTTTCATTTTCCGTTACAATTTGGACAAACTTCTTCTGTCGCTCATTCCACCTTTCTCATTCTAGTGTAAGTTATTTTCTTTTCACATCACAAATATGAATCTTCAAAACTAATTTCTATAATCTTTTTCAAATCCTCTCATTTACGAATTTTTGATTTTCCTCAACCAAATCCTCATCAAAAAATTCCTCCAAGTAAATCTCCGATATCAAAATCCACACCTTCTCCGTTACCAAATCCACCAAATCCTCAGAAATTTCCAAAATCAAAACCTCATGATCATCATCAAAATCATCATGTGAATCATCATTTGCGGAATGCGTCATATTGTCATCTTTTCTTTTCATCTGAGAGAACTTGATAAGCTTCATTGATTTCTTGGAATTTTTCTTTACTTCATCATCTATCTGGATGATGTTTAATGGCTAACTTTCTAAAAGCTTTTTTTATTTCATCAGTTGATGCAGATTCACTTACTCAAAGTATATCATAATAATTCTTTTTAGGATCAAAATCCATTTTTATATTTTATTTATTATATTAAAATGTAGCACTTTTATAGATTGAGTGATATTATAAACAAACAAAATCTGAATGCAATGGAAAAGAAATTATTGATTTTGTTCTCATCATGTTCCTGCCTGACCTGCATTTGTCGCAGATGTTCATCCTTGTTGCTCTCATCATGTTTCTGCTTGACCTGTATTTGTTCCAGATGCTCATCCTTGTTGTTCTCATCATGTTCCTGTTTGACCTGTATTTGTCGCTGATGTTCATCCTTGTTGTTCTCATCAATTTCATCATCAACCCGATTCTCATCCTGATTGGCCTTTAGATATGTCACCATTATTTGCTAAATCAAACCATGATCCAATTCATGATAATCCAAAGAAATCAGCATATGCAGCTGCAGCATTAGGAATCTCGAATATTGCTTGATATTTTTCATCTAATGATTTTTTAGTTTTATCTAATTCTTGCCATTTTTTAACCATATCACTCCAAGCTTTTTGATAATTTACATTTGTTACATGTTTATGTATATCCATAATTTCTCCCTTTTGATTAGTTAACCATTGTCCAAATTGTTGTTTCCAGAATCATCCGTCTTCTGGATTTGTACCTAAAGTCATTCACTTTCATTCTTCAGTTTTTATTATTTTATCTTTTACTCATTTTAATCTTTCTAATCATAGTCACGTACCCCTCCTTATTTCACGTTCTATATCTCTCTTCTCAGCAGCTGATAATCCATTTTTATTTCAAAACCAGCTTTCTATAATATTTTCTTGATCATAAACCTTTTCTCTTACATCGCTGTGGTATCTTTCAATCTTTTCTTCAGCTAATGAAGTTTTACTTCATAATCAAAATACCTTACCAGCACTTATATAATGCTTTTTGGATCTCATTTTTCATCATATCAACTTACAGGTATAATTGGAATAGATTCCATCAAAGAACCAACTTCTTTTTGGACATCTCAAATACCTTTTGATACGAAATCTTTTCATTCTCAAAATTTAACAGCAAATTTAAGGATAAAATAAACAATCAATACAGTCATTATCGATAATAATATTTCCAACAAGGTTTTTCATGCGTTTGCTAGTGTAAAACTCAGAAAATTATTATCTATTCTTGTAGTATACGTCTGATCTCACTGTTCACCACTAGGAGGACTTGGATCTGGTGTGCTTGTCACTGTGGCTCAATTCAATTCAAATGTTTTTTTCGCAGAATTAATTACAACACTATTCATTAACGAAACAAAGAGAACAGCTATTCAGAATCATAAAACAATAACTGTTGGTTTAAACACATTGATGAAAAATGATTTAAAATTTATTTGTTTCATTAATTTAGATACAAATGATTTATCATCACTTCATAATTTTTGTCATGACTTTTCAATACACCACAACAATACTGCTAATGGAGATAAAATGATAAACATCCACAAATATATTATCCTCATTAAAGCTAGTACACATAATACTAGCATTTCAATCGCAAATATTATAGTGGTTCATCACTGAATAATAGTATTAAATATGGTTGCTTTTATTGAGTCCTCATTTGTTGTATTTATACTTGTTACTACATTTGTTTTTAAAATAGAAAATCAAATGTAATATAAAGGTCAAGAAACATCGTCAGGATTTGGCATGAGCGAATCCACTAAATTCTCAACCTTAGGTTGTTCTTTTAATGTAACATATGTTGTTTTAAGAAAATTGGCTTGTCAATTTTTTGGGAATAGAGACAGTTCTTTACCTGCTCCTGTATATGAGTCTATAGGAGTTATATATTCGTTTAGAGATTCTTCGTACGATCTTTCTAGGTATGGATCTCCTGATATTACTTGTGATGGAAATGATCAAACGGCGGATAATGTAATGGTCGATACATCTATAACAGCTGCTGTAAAAAACCAACTAGCTTGAATTCATACTCAGGCAATTAACAACCGGAGAATGATTTTCTTTAATTTTTGGGTTATATCTTCTTTACTTATCAATCACTTAAATATCGCGTATACAAAGTAAAATCCTAATCCAAAGTTAGCTATATTTTTCATCACATTCCAATACTTCCACATCAAGGCATCTATTCATAAAATTTCACCGTATACCCAATTATTAGTTAAAAAAGTTCCAGCTAATTTTGCGAAAAATACCCACAATCGTCCTAAAACAGATACTATATAATTCAAAGAAAATCCCATAACATCCAGTTTTTCTCATCATCCAGTTGCAGCTTGTGCAAAACTCCAATCAGAAAAGCATATTACACATGTAATTATCGTCACTATTCATATTTTGATTCGAGTTTTTTTTGTCATTGAAGTTAATTATATTAAATATTGGCTAGTTTTATTGTGGTTGGCCGCCATTTTCATTTGTTTGCGCACCTTGAAGAACATATCCATTAGTCGTGTCAAAGTTATAAGTTTCGTTTCAAATAGTTAATGGACTACCACCGAACGTACTTTTATCACTTAACTTATTAATCTCTTCAATTACAGCTTTTTGAGCTAATGGTGAAAGTTGACCAAAATTCTTTTGTCCATTCTCACCTTTTATATTTACTGGTATCGTTTTCCAATCTTTTCCACTCAGGTCTATACCTTGAATAGCCGCCATAAAGTCAGTAGCTATATTTTTTGCTCTTTCTTCTTTTGCTTTTTTAGCTTTTTCTTTTGCTTTTTCGGGATTTAGTAACTCTTCAACAGCTTCATTATCTTTATTACTTGTTTTAGATGTGATATTATCTGTAATCTGGGTAGCGATTCATTTTTGACCATTTAAACCGAATGCTGTACTAGCTCATATAAATGAAACTCATTCTCCATCTTTTCAAGGTATTGGTACAATTGGTATAGATCACAATGTAGTTGTAGCCAAATTTTTCAACGATGTAACAATCTTGGATTCTCATATTTTTGTGGTTTCTATTGCTGCTCGCACAATAAACCAAGTTATAGCAACTCAAAATACTGAAATAACAAGTCTTGCTAGTGGGAGACTCAATCATCATATATCTAATTGGATTAATCATCATAAAATACTTGTTTCTTCTGTTGCAATTGGTTCACGATTAAAGTTTGCTATAATTGTAACTAAGACTGTCGACATACTAACTGCAAAACAAATAATTGCTGGAGAAAAAATAATAGGGATTAAATTCTTTACGTTAAAATATTCCAAAAAATCTCATTTAAATATATTATCTCATATTTCTTTAAATGCTGAAGCTAGAACGATAAAAGGCGATAAAATTATAGCTATCCAAAGCACACAAATCCTAATCATAAATACGATAGAAACCACAATCAATGGAATTCATATTGCTAAAACATATCAAAATGATATGGCAGTATTCAATAAATCTGCAAAAATTCATGTTTCTTTATCTGTTATAATTCACTTTCACTGGTTTATCAAAGATGTATATAGTGCAGTAAATACTCCAACATACGAATTACCATCCATGATGTCTTGTAGTCTACTTGTCGCTCATCAAGTTCAGGTCCACTTATTGTTTACATCCATTCCCCACATATTTTCATCATTATATACCCCTGTCCACAAGCCTAAAACTGTTCTTCATTCTGTATGAGCATCTCTTATTTGCAATATTTGTCAATTTTTTATTAATTCTATTATAGATCCTGTATTTTGGCTTATCAACCCATCTCTTACGTCTGCTAATTTATTATTATAGTTTTTCTGTTGTTCATTACAGGTTCCTGTCCCACATTTAAACTTATTATTCTCTCATTTAAACTCCTCAAACCCTGTCAAAGAACTAAAATAATATACTTGACCATAGTAATGACACCTATTTGAATCTGTTGGTATATCTGCTCCAGAACTACTATAATAAATTCTTTTTGGAGCAAATATAAGTTTTTCTCATGTTGCCACCCCTCCATACTGAAAAGTTTCACACTCTGAAATAAGAATATTTCATGAATTTTCTCATGTTTTTGTGCTAGTCATATAAATATGAACCGTTCCTATATCCTTTGCATCAACATATATCATGTTTTTTAATACGGCAGGATTATATTTCCAACTATTTTCATCCTGAACATCTTCTTTATTCTCTTTTAAAATAGAAATTGGTAATCATCATACTCAATATGTTAATATTGTTGACACATCAATTAGTGCCGCCATGATAAACCAACTAGCTTGAATTCATATTCATGCAATCAATGCACTTAAAAGTATATCCTTAATCTTGTCTTTTCAGTCAATTAAGTATTTAAAAATTTTATATACAAATAGAAATCACAATGTGAAATTTGCTAAATTTTTTACAATATTCCATAATTTCCATAAAACTGCATCAAATCAGAAAATTTCTCAATATACAAGCGAATTATCTACTAATTTTCATGCCAATAATAGCATTGGATATATTAAAACGTATACTGTTTTATTTAAAAATGAGAGTGAATTATATCGTTCTACAGCTTTTTGCTGAGCGGTATCGCTCTGGGTTGGACTGCTATTCTCTTGTGCAAATACTTCGTTTCATGTTCAAATTTGTCCTAAATTCAGAAAACAAACTTGAGTAATGAGCAGAATAAAGATTCAATAAATTAATCTTTTTCTATTCTTTAAAATCCATTGCCAGAATTGAGTAAATATTTTCTTCATAAATATTTTTATAACATAAAGCACACAACCAATTATACTTGCGAATACTAAAAAATGCAAAAAAAAGCAGACTTTATTTTTATATTTAATTTGCCTTATCCTTATTTTATGATATAATATTTGAACCTTTTAATTTGCATTTATTAAACAAAAAAATATATATTTTTTGAGGCCATTTCAGAGGAAGGTGATTACAAAAAAGAGTTCTAAATTAGAATTCTTTCCTGTAATCAGTTTCCAGAAATGAGTTTCAGACTTTTATTTTCTATTTTTGCTTATGCCAACAACTAAAAGAGAGGTTCATGAGAACCGTAAATCATTTGATCGAAATGGTAAAAAATTAACTTTCGAACAAGGTAAATTAGCGATGCAGGCAGATTCTGGAATCACATTAAAGTTTGAGGATTGGGCTGTATTGTTCACCACTGTAATGAATAAAAATCCTGTACCAACTACAGATTTTTTGCCTTTAATGGTAGATATGAGGGAATCTTTTTCTGCTGCTTGAAGAATCTGATGAGCAGCATACAGGAGAAGGGAATGAAGAGCTTCTGATCAGGCTATCTTAAACGCTAGACTTACAGATCGTGCTATTAGACCAATGTTTCCAAAGGGAATGATTAATGATGTGGTTATGACATCTACTCCCCTTGCAATGGATCCTAGATATCCACTTGGAGTAATTTCAATTATTGGTGCTTCTATTTCAATCATGGCTGCTGGACTTCCATTTGATGGACCAGTTTGAGCCGCTCAGATTGCTTATTTGAATTGAAGCTTTATCGTAAATCCAACACGTGAAGAACTTGAAAAAGCTGAATTGAATTTACTTGTTGCTTGAAAAAGGGATTCTATCAATATGATTGAAGATGAATCTAAAGAAATTCCTTTAGATTTACTAAAAAAAGCCTTTGAACTCTGACAAGAAGAAATCAATAGATCTTGTGATTTTCAATTAGAGTTCTTATCCATGTTGAATATTACTCCAAAAGAAATTGTATTTAACAAACCTTCTCATGAATTAGAGGAAGAAGTTAGAAATTTCTTATGAGATGAAAAACTAGAATGAATGATGGGGAGCACAAAAGTTCCTTTCAATGAATTATTCGCACAATATGAAAAAGAATGTGTAGAACATTTTAAAGAACAAATTGAAGATGAGGAAGATGAAGAACATACTGAATCAAAAATTAAGATGGCTTTCTTCAATGTAACAAAATATCATATTCGTGGAAGAACCCTTTCTCAACACAAAAGAGTAGATGATAGACTTCAGAAAGATATCCGTCCATTATACTGTGAGGTTGGATTGTTTGAACGTACTCATGGAACCGGACTTTTCTGGAGATGAGATACTCAGGTTCTTTCAACTGTAACTCTTTGAGGACCTATGGAATATCTTATTCTAGATGATATGGAACACGATGGAGATACTCAAAGATATATTCATCACTATAACTTCCCTCCTTTCTCAACTGGAGAAGCTAAATGAATTCGTGGGACGGGAAGAAGAGAAATTTGACATGGAAGATTAGCGGAAAAAGCGCTTGAAAATATGATTCCTTCTAAAGAAGATTTTCCTTATACAATTAGAGTAGTTTCTGAATGTTTGGGATCTTGAGGTTCTACTTCAATGGGATCTGTTTGTGGATCTTGCTTATCATTAATGGATGCTTGAGTACCTATTAAAAAGCCTGTTGCTGGAGTAGCCATGTGATTATTCACTGACCACGATGAAGCTGGAAATATTACAGACCATATGGTATTGACGGATCTTATGGGAACTGAAGACTTCATTGGAGATATGGATTTCAAAGTTGCTGGAACTAGAGACTGAGTGAATGCAATACAATTAGACACTAAATTAAAGTGAATTCCTTTATCTATTGTATTTGAAACTATTGATCAAGCTTTCGAAGGATATAATGAAATAATGGATGTAATGCTTGAGACTATTCCTGCTCCTAGAGATCATGTTGGTAAGTATGCTCCTAAGATTCATGTATTCAAAATTGATCCAGAAAAGATTAAAGAAGTTATCGGAAAATGAGGAGATGTTATTAATGATATCATTGCACAATGCGATAACATTAAAATTGATTTTGAAGATGATGGAACTTGTTTCTTAACTCATCCAGATCAGGTTATGATAGATAAAGCAAAAGCTTTAATACTTGAAATTGCTACAGATTTAGAAGTATGACAAGAATTTGAAGCTGAGATTACTAGAGTAGAAGAATATGGAGTTTTCGTAAAATTACCTAAAGGTAAGGTATGACTTTGTCATGTATCGAATATGTGAGAAAAATTTACAAATTGATTGGCTAATAATTTTAAAGTTTGAGAGAAATTGAAATGTGTAATTTCATCAATATGAGCTGATGGAAAAATTGCAGTTAAAAGATTAAAGTAGTATTATAAACTGAAATATGGGGAAAGCTGATCAAAGTGATCAGCTTTTTAAATTTTACCTAATTTTTTAGCTAATTCTATAGTTTTATTCAAATATTCTTTTAGCGAAATTAACCCTTCATCTCGGAATTCTTTTTTCGTAATATCTATTCACATATCCATGAAAATTTCTTCTGGAGATTTAGAACTTCATGATGCAAAAAATGATTTAATCTGGTCTATAGTTAAAGTTCAATTTTTCAATCTTTTAAGCATTGATTGTGAAATTAAATATCCACTTGCATATGAATAAACATAAAAAAACATTCTAGTATGACTTCGACTTATTCGACGATTTGCGTCAAATTCATCGTAATGAATTCATTTTCATGTATAATCTGACATGTGTTGAATAAACAACTTTCAGATTTCATCTGCTCACAAATATCACTTTTCACGGAATGTTTTATGTAAATCTTGCTCGAAACGATATTCTGCAACTTGGCGAGGAACTGTAGCCACCATATCGTCCAATATCATCATACGATAAACCAATAATTCTTCGTCTGTTAATGTGGATTGGAGAGAATCTTGAAGTAATGACTCATAAAAAGTAGATGGAGTTTCCGCTAATGAAATAGCAGCTCAATACTCTAAGGCATTCAAATTCTTTTTCTGCAATTGGTTACAAGCGTTATGTCATGATTCGTGGATTAGCGTAGAAACATCTCTAAGCTTATTTGTATAATTCATGAGTATATAAACTGGCAATCATTTAGAACTGTCTGTACAGAATCATCATCAATGTTTTCATTTGTGTGGAAAAACGTCTACCATTCCATTTTCAAGTGATTTGTTGAAAATATCTAATAATTCTGAATCCCATGTTCATAAAGTCTGTTGACACAGCTTTACAGCTTCATCAAAAGAATATTGTTTTTCTAATGAACCATAATGCAGACTTTTTTCAGAATAAGAAAAAGATTTAACTCAAAACAAATCAGCTTTGAATTTATAGAAATCACGTGAAAAATCATAAGCATCTTTTACGCTGTCTACCATTGTATGCACAGTTTGAAGAGAAATATCATCGCGAACTGTGAGAAATTCTTCAGCAGAGGAAAATCATCTTAGCTCATCAGTAGTTTTTTTGTATTCAAGAATTGAATTGATTTCGTTTTCTGCCATTTCTCTAGCCTCCAAATGAATTTCGTTTACGGCTTGAATTGCATGTTTACGTACAGACTCATCTTTATCACATGTGTATGTCAAAAGTTCTTCTAAAGTTGCTTGTTTTTTTCATGATGGTAAATCGATTTCTCTTTGTGATTTTGATAAAAACTTAGCGGTCATACTCTCCCAATTCTCGTATGAAGTCTTGGAAAGTAAATTCATCATTTTTTCTCATTCTTGAGAGAGTAAATGTTTTGAGGATGTAAATTGTTTTTCTAAAAAATGGTGGTATGGAGCTAACAAAGGATCAGATAAAAATTCAGACTGTTTTTCTGGCAAAATTCTAGCTAATTTAAGCTCAAAAAATAATATTTCATTTTGTAAATGGATAGCAAAATCATCTGCTTGATTTGATTTAGCACGAATTTCTTTGTCTTCTGAATGAAGACAAGTCTGCATCCAGTAGTAAAAACTTTCTGATCAAATTACACCAAAATCGCCACCAAATCCATTTCATCGTGTTCAGTCTTGAATCTTTTCATATTCATCTAATGCTTCTTTTAGTGCTTTTGAATCTGATAGATAATCTTCACGATTTTCTCGTTTATTCTTGAATGATGAAAATATTTCTTCAGCTTTTTGTCTCTGTTGTGCTCGGTATTCTGAAGTAGGAGTAGGCGTTAAATGATCAAAATTTCGTGAAGTTTGGTATGTCATAGTTATGAAATTGAATAATAAATATCCTTTGATAATGTAGTTAAATATTTAAAATTTTCAAGAAGATAAAAAAGACACTCCGTAATGGAATGTCTTTTTATTTAAGAATTTAATTATTCTTCAGTTTCTTCTTTCTCAGCTTTTTTAGCTCTTGGTTTTTTAGTTGTTTTCTTTTCTGCTTCTTCTTTTTCTAATTTATCAGCGATATCGGCTAAATCAGCTTTTTTGCTTGCTTTGGGAGCAGCTTCTTTGTTTTCATCCAAATCTTTCATTGAAAGTCCGATTTTTCTATTCTTTGGATCAATTAAGATTAACTTAACTTTAACTTTCTGTCCAATTCTTACTACTTCATTTGGATTATTTACAGCTTTCTGAGATAACTCGCTAAGGTGAACTAATCAATTGATATCATCGAATACGCGAACGAATACTCCGTAAGGAACAAATCTGATAACCTCTCCTTCGAATACATCACCAATATTGTATTTCTTTGGTAAAGCCTCCCATGGATCTTCTTTCAATTGTTTTGCAGAGAGAGAAATCTTTCCATTCTCTAATCCGATAACCTTAACTTTCATCTTATCTCCAATTTTTCCTAATTTATCGATATTATTAACGTGTCCATAAGTAATCTCTGAGATGTGAACAAGTCATTCAACAGTTCCTCCAATAGTAACGAAAAGTCCATATGAAGACACTCATGAAACAACTCCATCAAATACCTTTCCAACTTCAAGTTCAGAAAGAACTTTTTCTCTTTCTTCACGTAAAGCTTCTCTTTCAGAAAGAATTATTCTTCTTTCTTCTTCATCAATATTAATAACTCTAACTTTAATTTCTTCTCAGATAAGAGCTAATAATTTATCGAAAATTGCATCTTGATCTCCATCTTCTACCCTTGGGTAATGAATAGGAGCTAATTGAGATAAAGGTATGAAACCTTTAATTCCGTGCATGTCAATGAGAAGTCATCATAAGTTTGCTTCTGTAGGAACAACTGTAATAATTGTATCTTTTTCAAATTTATCAATAATTGATTTCCATACATCGTATTGCAATAATCTGGTAACTGAAACGATATAATATCCATCCTCATGTCTAATAGCTGGATTAATTATTTCTAATTCAAGTTCAGTTCATGATGATAATTCTACATTTGACCTTTTTAGTTCTTTAGCTTCCTTTGCAAGAATAACTCCAGTGAAAGCACCATTCTCACAATTAACTAAAATTCAGTTTTCGATTTCGCGAAGGATTACTCATTTTACCTTTTGTCCTTCTTTAATCACAGGCACATTAAATAGGCTCTGTTCTTTTGCTTTTTTTGGCATGAAATAAAACGTTAAGAAATAAAAATTTGATTTCTTTTTATGAAACCTTTAAATTAAACTTTCAATCCTGTCTTCTTGCTGATTTCAGCATATCTATCTAAATGATTCTCCTTAAGATACCTTAAAAATCTTCTTCTTTTAGCAACCTTCTGAAGCAATGCTCTCTTGGCATCATAATCTTTCTTGTTTGACGCAACATGTCCTTGTAATGCTGTAATTTCTACAGTTAATCTCTCAATTTGTGCTTCTGGAGATCATGTGTCTTTCCCAGCCGTTGCTTTAACTTTTTTTTCTACAGCCATGATAATAAATGAATAAAAAAATAAAATACTTTAACCCATACATCAACAGTGGCAAATCCGTTAAAATGATGAGTTTGTGCTCAAATAAAAAACGTTTAATACAATTCGAAATCTGAGCAGTTTATGATATTTTTTTACTGATTAATTTCAAGCTGAACTATTTTTAAAGTAATGAGTATCTTCAAAAGATGATTATAACCGTATAAATATAATTTCAAAAAACATTTGACATTTGTAAATAGTTTCTTATTATTTGCTATGCAAAAGAAAACAGAAAGGAGGATACCATGCGTAAATGTAAACTCAAAAGAAAGTCTTTGCGAAGTATTATCAACAAAAAAAGAAAGAAAAACAAAAATAAAGTTGTTCGCAAGACTGTGGGATTGGATAAGTCTTCCCTAGTAAACAATGTTCTTTCTCTTCTCGATAAGATGAGAGGTGAAAGAAAATAGCGTTAGACAGACCTTGATGATCGGATAAGTGTTACTTGTCCGATTTTTGTTTTTTTATTAAAAAGCTGATTCATATTAAATCAGCTCTTTATTTTGAATATTATTTAATTTACACAATTTCTAATGTCATTCACATAATCTGTGACGCTAGTTTGATGTTTGAAGCTTTTTTTCATATAGCAACTGGTTTCTGGTCTTCCTCAACTTTGATGATAGCTTTTTTATCCTTGATTTCTATTGATTGAACTTTTGCAGGTTTGAGTAAATCTCTAAGAAACACTTCTGGATCATCATCTATTTCAATGAAATCAATTTTTTCTCCATCGAGAAGTGAAAGTATTTCACTGATTCTCTCTCATTTATATCAAACCATAACTCAAACTGGATCTACTTTTTCATCGTTTGTAGAAACAATCACCTTAGTTTTTACTCACGCCATACGTGCAATTTTTTCAATATTTACGGTTCCATTTGCTAGTTCCGGGATACATTTTTCAAGAATAGCCGCTATATAATCAGCATTAGCTTGAGATATTTCAAGATTCGATCCACCTCATTCAGATTTCATTCATTTTAAAAATACGGCAATTTCTTCTCCTGGTTCGTAATTTTTTCATGGAATTTGTCATTCTGTGGGAAGAACTACTGTGGTTCCATTTATATCCAACACTACACTATCGCCATGAACTCTTGTAACTCTAGCTTTGAGAAGTTCTCATTCTTTTCATTGAAATTTCTCATAGAACTTTTCTTTTTCAATGTTTTTAAGAGCTTGTTTAATAGTTTGTGCGGCAGTCATTGTAGCAATTCTGCTTAATTCCATGGATTCTGGAGTTACATCTTCTAGCAATCTTTCTCAAAGTTCTACATCTTTTCTGATTTTCTTGGCATCTTTAAGAGAAACTTGCGTCTCAGAATCTTCAACTTCTTCTACCACATCTGTTGCCTTATAAATAGCAACAGCTCCATCTGCCTTAATATCCACTAAAATTTCGGATTTTTTGTATTCTGGATAATCTTTTTTGAATCCAGCTTTAATTCACTGCATTGATATTTCCAACAATTGATTTGGATCGAGTTTATAATCATCTATAAGCTCCATCATTGCAGCTTGAATTGCTTTACCATCTAGTTTCATAAGTTTAAGCAATACAAAATAAAGAAAAAGGGACTGAAAATCTGCCCCATTAATCTTGTATAGATTCAGTTTAATATTGCAAGAGTTTTTTGTTAGTAAATGGAGAAATAGTTTATGAAAAAAGGAGTATGAAATCATACTCCTAGCAAACACTCTAAGAGAAGTCGCCATGAAAAACCACAATCTCTTAACTGTCTCACGACAGCAAACGAAAAACACACAACTGTTTTTTGCGCAGGCTTATTAATAATGATTACATAATAATTTTCAAGTTATGATTAAATTTTCTTTATGTATCGTAATTTATCTAGAAAAAAGGAGCCTATATACAAGCTCCCTTGAGTAGTAATAGTAATCTATCTCACGACAGTATACTATCTGGTTATGACAAACTTAGTAAGAACAAAAAGTCATTCCTCTAAATTTTATATTACCATTTTGTCTTTAAAAAGCAATTCTTTTTAAGAAAAAGAGCTTGTAATATACAAGCCCTTAGCAGAGGTTCTCGTCATCTCGACGAATCCCTAAAAAATGATAAAGCAGGTACGTATAAAAAAGCATAAAGAAAAAGCTTATTCAATACCACAGGTTGTATACTACAAAAACCTCCTAAAAAATCAATATTTAATTGAAAAAAGGGCTTGAAATACAAGCCCTTTATAGGAGTTCTCGTCATCTCGACGAATCCCCTAAGTTAAACGTATAAATCAATAAGAAGAAATTTATGAATATCGCGAGCTGTATATTAGCGATTTGATTAAAGAAATCAACCGTCAAACTTGAAAAAAGAGTGTGGAAATGCCACACTCTCTCGTTGAAAAAAAAGTCTCACGACTTTATTCAACATAATTATTGTTTTATTATATGTACGAAACCAATTCTATTATGTATAATTGGCACGCAATTTCAAGACTAATTTAAATTTTTTGAACATCGTAAATAAAAAGTCTCGCTACACGAAAGTAGCAAGACTTTTATTATTTTCACCAATCAATTACTAATATTTTAATCTTCTGTTTCTGTAGATCCTGTTTCTGCTGATGCCTCTTTAGAAGCTTCGTCACCTGTTAATGCAACAGCATTTCATGTCTGATTTTTAACTGTACTTCAATCACTAGCTTCTACAACTGCTCATGTAGTTAATGTTCAACTTTCTGTTTCTGTTGCCATTTCTGGAACTACACTTCATGAGTCATACTCTGTAACTAATCATGTTTCTGCTTTTCATTCTTCTTGTAATTCCTCGTTTACTTGTTCTTCTACTGTTTCATTTGTTGTAGTTTTAGCTAATTTGATAGCTTCTACTGATCTATAAAGCATCAAGAATACCCAAGCTCTATATTCTGTAATATGTGGATTAATATTTGTAATAATATTGTTCTCTTTCAAAGCATTCAAGTGATTTATGTAGTAATTACTATTTGTTCCTTCGTATTTGTTTCACCACAAGATTCTTGAAAGAACTGTTCCAAATTCTGCTCTAGATACACGCTTACTTGGCATAAAATCAGGAATCGCTTCATAGTTTGTTGTATGAATTCACATTATCTCTAATTGACAAGCCATAACCATATAATCTTTCATTTCTTGATTATAATTTGCGATACTGTTTGCAAAGTTAGAACAATCTTTAGATGTGTTAGGCTTCATTCAAAGTTCTTTAGTAGCAAACACTGAAATCATCTTAGCCATCTCAGCCCTAGTTAGGTAATCTCCTAATCTTGCTTCGTTAATATCTCTAATAGTAGTGATATCATTTTCACATGCATACAAGTATGCTTCTTTTTCTTCATCTGAACGGTCTGATCATTCAACAGAACATTTATCACTAACCTGTCATCCTAACTCTATATCTTCTTCATTTCCACCTCATCATCAATTTCCACCGGAAGCTTCACATTTCTTCTCTTCTTCATTTCGAGTATAACCAGATTTACACTGGAATGTACATACTTTTGAAGTATCTGTACTATAAGAATAATCAATATTAGAATTAGGTTTTTGTGTATTATTAGCTACAGCATTAGAAGGTAGGTTCTTACAAGAATAATTTGAACTTCCTCATCATCATCCTCATCCACCTCATCATCAATTATTGTCTTTTACACAAGTTTCTCAAGATTTATGATATCATTGATTACATGTAAACTCACATACTGGTATTTCGTTCCATTTATTTTCATTTTCATTCCATGTAACTTCTACTCATGTTACTGTATATGTTGCATTCTCTACTTTTCATTCAGTACAATTTTCTATTTTTGTGTTAGACATACAAACGGGAGTAGATGCTGTTCATGCCTCTGTAGCTTGTAGCACAAACTGATTTACTACGAATCCAGCTGGTGCTGTTATATCTTCATTTTGAGATGTCTCTTGATGGTATCCTGTATCACATTTCCATGCACATGCTTCGTCTCCTACATATGTTTGTCCATTCCATGTTCATGCTCATGTTGTTACTACGTATACCGCATTCTCTGGTGCTCATTCTTGCCTACATTCTACTCATTCA
>JAEEGL016338819.1_pt1 | contig 60491 bp, 51 predicted proteins | sample 9134231 | NCBI WGS metagenome assembly JAEEGL01 (sample SAMN16246548, study PRJNA631951) | gut metagenome | biome: gut microbiome; feature: rumen; material: fiber-attached | host: Bos | place: Iran: Karaj | collected 2018-10
ACCGTGGAGGACGCCCTCGACGAAGGCAACATCTACGTCACCTGCACCGGCAACTGCGACATCATCACGGCAGAGCATCTTACCAAGATGAAAGACCAGGCCATCGTATGCAACATCGGCCACTTCGACAACGAAATGCAAGTGGCGGAGTTTGAGAAGACTCCCGGCATCCGGAAACGCAACATCAAGCCGCAGGTGGATGAGTACATCTTCCCCGACGGACACTCCATCTTCATTCTGGCGGAGGGCCGTCTCGTGAACCTCGGCTGCGCCACCGGCCACGCCTCCTTCGTGATGAGCAACTCCTTCACCAACCAGACGCTGGCGCAGATTGAACTGTGGCAGAAGGATTACAAACTGGGCGTTTACTGCCTGCCCAAGCATCTGGACGAGGAGGTCGCCCGCCTGCACCTTGCCAAGATCGGTGTGAAGCTCACAAAGCTCACCCAGAAACAGGCCGACTACATCGGCGTGCCGGTGGAAGGCCCCTTCAAGGCGGAATTTTACAGATATTAATCACTATCGTAGCGGCGAATAATTATTCACCGCTACTTTTTTTTTATGGCTCCATCTCCCACTCTTCCTCCAGCTCCCAGTAGCCGCGGATGGTGATGGCTTTGTTGAAATTGAACACACGCTCGGGTTCGATTTTTTTGCGATAGTTGCCCGTGTCCCACACACCGTTGCCGTTGCGATCCTCAATGGCCTTGAGCTTGTAGCTGCCCGCCGGTAAGTTCGGATAGGTGATGGTTTCAGACTGCTGGACAATGTTGCTCTGAACAACCTCCCCCTTGCTGTTAAGCAATTGTATGACAAAAGGATATCCGTTGTCAGGAAGATGGTAGCCCATCCGTAGAAGTCCGTAGTCCTTTTCCGTCTTGGTGGTGAACTTGATCCGCACCGTGTCGTTGGCAAGGCCGTTGTATCCGAAAAAGACGGAATCCCGGATAGTGAGGAGATGGGGTACCTTCTCCTCGAATTTCCGGTCAATGACAAGGGATGTGACGAATGTGTCCGGTATGGACAAGGTTAGATAGGAGGTGTCGTTGCCGGAATATTTCTTGGTGGCAATGATTTGGACAGGAATGGAATCCTTGGGACGTATTGGATAGGGGAAGGTGAGAACGATGGGGCTGAACAATTCCCCTGCGTTGTGGTTGCTGACGGACAGCGCCACTCGGTCGTCACTTCTGCCTCGTCGCTGGCCCGTCCGCGCCCCAGCCTTCTTGAACGGTTCCAAACGCAGCGTGTCGCAAACCGTGTCGTTGACCGCCATCGCCACCACCATCGTGTCAAGCAACGGCTCCTTCAGATACCATGTGATGGTGTCGTGCCCCACAATCTCGAAATGGTCGTACTCCCTTTCAGACAATACCTTTGCCTCGTGTTTGCGAATCTTTGATTTATAGATAAATTCGTACTTCCCGACCTCCTTGTTCTGAAGTTTGACAAACGACTGTGTCGAATCTTCCTCCATAAAAAGGAAAAGCTGGCTCTCGGGTACCGGCGGCACGGAGTCGGAAGGGGCAACCTTGACAGAATCCTTCGCCGATGTCGTGTCCTGGACGACTTCCACCGGTATGGGCACGGCTTCCACCGTGTTCTCCAAGAAGGCAATCTCCTCGTTGGGCAAGTCGTAAATCAGGTTGTTGTTGATGTCCTTCAGGGCAAAAATCTTGTAATTCCCGGGACGTATGTTTTTGATGGCGAAAGAACCGTTGGGCTGGGTTTTGGTGATGTACTGGGGTTTTGTCGTGAGCGGCAAGGAGTCGATGTCCTGCGAGTAGGCAAAGACAAAACATCCCTTGACGGCGCTGTTGGTTTGTGCATCAACAACCCTACCCTTGAGCATAAAGGTGTCAACGGATTCGCCGGTGGAAAATGCGTAGTTGTAGAACGGGATGGGGTTCTCCTCGGTGAAGTCCTGAATGCAGCTGGCAAAACCGATATTATAGGTCTGGTGGCTCTGAAGGGTGTCGTTGAATTTGATAATCAGCGTTTTTCCTGAAAGGGTATAGGTGGGCTGCTGCGAAAGAGGAGGAGAGATGAGGACGTTTTCAAAGGTGTTGTTGAGGGTGACGAATTCGTTGAAGGAGATCTTGATTGTGTTGCCCTTGAAGTTCCTGCTTCCGTTTGGAGGGGACTCTTTGGTGATGGAGGGCGGGGTCACATCCTTCGGGCCGCCGGTGGGCATGACAATCTTGGCGCAGCCAGTGAGAAGCACCGCCGTGAGCAGCATAAGTCGGAGGATGGATTTCTTTACGATAACCATAAAAGGCTTTTCTATAGCTATTTATTCTTCGGGATTTTCAGTTTCTGCCCCACTTTCAGGGCGTTGGGATTTGACAGGTGGTTGTAGCTGACAATCTTGGCAACCGTTGTGTTGTACTTCTTGGCAATAACAGCCAGGTACTCGCCTTTTTGCACTGTATGGATGATGTAGTCGGGATGGCTGTCATTTGCAGTTGAGGTGGCAGCCGGTTTAGTGCCTGTCGGCGGCTGTACGTTGGCCGGTGGGCTTGAGGCGAGGCTGTCTTTGGCGGCGGTCCCGGTCGTGTCGGACGGGGTTGCGGGTTTGGGCGGTGCAATATAGGTGTAGCCGACAATCAACTTCTGCCCGGTTTTCAAGTAGTTGCTTTTCAACTTGTTCATTTTCTTCAGCTCCTCCACCGACAGGCCGTATCGGGAGGCGATTTTGGAAAGGTTCTCGCCACTTTTCACGGTGTGCCATTTCTTTTTGGTGGTGCCGGTGGCGTCGGTTTTGCCTGTGTAGGCGTTCACATACACCTGAAGGGGGCCAAAGTAGGTGTCGTATTCATACTTATATATAGAATCTTGCAGGGCAAGGAAGCGGATGATATCGTTGCTGCGGAGTTTCAGCGGGAACGGTTTGTCGAACGCCGGAATGACGTTGCGCTTGTATTGCGGGTTGAGGGTCTTTATCTCGTCAATGTCGATATTCAGGACATGTGCAATCTGCTCAAAATGAACCTCTTTTCTCACCATAACGGTGTCCACCATCGTGGGAATGGTGATTTTGGCGGGGGTGATGCCGTGCGCCTTGTAGTAATTCATCATGTAGTAGGCGCCGATGAAAGCGGGGAAGTAGTTCTGGGTTTCGCGCGGAAGAAACTGCTTGACTTCCCAGAAGTTGGTCTTTCCGCCGGAGCGGTAGATGGCTTTCTTCACATTTCCAGCACCGCAGTTGTAGGCCGAGATGGCCAAGCCCCAGTCACCGAACATGTTGTAAAGGTCGCGGAGGTGCCGTGCCGCCGCATCGGTGGCCTTCACGGGGTCGCGCCGGTCGTCCACGAAACTGTTGACCTCCAGGCCGTACATCTTGCCCGTGGTGTACATGAACTGCCAGATACCCGTTGCGCCCGCTGGCGAGACGGCCACGGGGTTGAGGCTGGACTCGATGATGGTGATATAGACCAGCTCTTCCGGCAGACCGTACTTGTCGAAGGTCTCCATCATCCACGGATAGTAGTACTGGGCAAGGCCGAGGATGGCGGAGGAAGAACGCTGACGTTTGTTGGCATACAGGTTGATGAAGTTGCGGACCAACGGACTGTAGCCAAGCTGCACCACCGAATTGAGTTTGTTCAAGCGTTGGGTATAGATGGAGTCCATCGTGGTTTCCGTGATTTCCGCATGGTCGTCCGAGAACTTGTTGAGGATGCTGTGCGAGTTGGCCATCTCCCGCTTCACATACCAGAGGTCCAGCATCTTGTTCATTTCGGAATTGAGCAGTTCCTCATACCGCAAGTCTTCTGCCTGGCTTACGCTATCGTTTTGCGCTTCAACTGATTGTAAGGAAAACAGCAGCAGAAGCAATAGGAATATGGTTGTTGTCTTTCTCATCAATAGTCGATTTTGTAATTGTTCCAGCGGATTTCCTTGCCGTCTTTGTAGAGCGTGGTGAGAAACAACTCACCGGTGTCGTAGTAGTCGTACCAGACGCCGTCGCGCTCGCCGTTCACATATTTGCCGGTGCGTTTTATAACGTGGTTTTCGTAGTAAATAGTGTATTTGCCGTTCATCAAATCCTGTTCATAGTTGATTTCGGCGGCGATGTTGCCCTCCTCGTACCAGATTTTCCAGAGGCCGGTGCGCATCCCGTCGAAGTAGTCGCCCTCCTCGATGGAGGGGCCGCGCCGGTAGATCCAGTGGCCCTCCTCCGTTCCCTCCTCAAAACGGCCTTCGGTCAGGGTGTTGCCGTTTTCGTCGTACTCGCGGTAGTCGCCGTCAAGGGTGCCGTTGATGTACTCTTCCGTCCGCATCAGATCGCCGTTGGCGTAATACCATTTCCACTCGCCGTCCATCCGCCCTTTTTTATCGTAGCTTCCTATCACTTCGATGGTCTTGTTGGGGAAGAAGAATTTCCACTGGCCGGTGCGGTTGGAGTTCTGGTAGGTGCCTTCCGACTTCAGTTCGCCGGTCTCATAGAACTCTTTCCATTTGCCCTGCCTCCGTCCTTCCATGTCGGTGATGCCCTCGCAGAGCAGGATGCCGTTGGAAAAGACGTAGCCCTTGATGACGTTGCCATTCTCGTCGAACTCGCGCCGGAGGCCGTCCGCCTTGTTGCGGTAGTAGGTGGCGATGATGGCGGGCTGTCCGTTCTTGTGGTACGACACCTTGCGCTCCAGCTGCTTGGTCTCGGCGGCGTCGGCCACGAGGTAGTCGTTGTCGTACTTCTCCACGCTCAGGAAGTTGCCGTCCTCGTCGTACTCCTTGAAGTAGCCGTGCCGTTTGTCGTTCACATAGGTGCCTTCCCTGCGCAGGTTGCCGTTGTCCCAGAAGTATTTCCAGTTTCCCTGCTTGTAGCCGAACTGGTCGGTGCGGTTGATCTGCTCCCGTTTGGTGAGGATGCCGTGGTAGTAGTGCGACAGCTTGACGATGTGGCCGGCCGTGTCAAACTCTTTCTCCATGCCGTGCGGCACGCCGTCCGCGTACGGGGTGAGGCGTTTCAGCTTTCCCTGTGGGGTGTAGGCGAGCACCGGACTGGTGAGGGTGTCTTGAATCCACTGCTCCACAATACGTTCATCCTGAAAAAATTGGACTCTTTCACCGTCTTTTTTTCCTTCCTTGTAATGGATGACGAGGGTGGTGTCGCCGCTGTCGTTATAAAAAATCCAAAGACTGTCCAGCAGGGAGTTCTTGCGGTTGCCTTCCGACACGAGCGCGCCCTTTTCGTTATAGGCTTTCCACCAGCCTTCGGGTTTCCCGTTCACCATATTCCCTTCGCTTGATTTCACGCCGTTAGGATAATAGAAGACGTTGTATCCGTTCGGATCGACCTGATTTTGGGCAAAATCCACGCTCATAATCAAATAGATAACAAGAAGAAGGAAGGCAGATTTCTTCATATTAAGGATACAATGCACGCGGGCAAAGGTACTAACTTTCCATCGATTATGCCGCATCATCCCCTCCGAGTTTTGAACATCTTTTTTTTAAAACATCCCCGCACACAAAAACCTTCTACCTCCTATTTTCTACTTTACAAACCTGATGAACTTGACGAACTTTGTCGTACCTTTGCCGCCGTTTTCCGCAGGTGCAATAATCGCGGACAACCAACGTTTTTTCTACTGCTTTTGCGAAAATCATACATATTATATAATATGAAAAACTGGAAAAACATTCTTCTCATCATTGTTGCGATGGGACTGGCATTCAGCCTCAAAGCGCAGGAGGAACCTTCCTGGAAAGAGACACTTCCGCGCCACGACTTCCAATTCGGCATCGGCGACCCCGTCCTGCTGTCCTACGGCGTCGGAGATGTCCTGCTTTACAACCTCAACTGCAACTCCGCCCACTGCGGCTACGGTTACTATTTTGGCGGCGATGCCGACTCCTGGTTCTACAACGATGTGGTGAACACCCTGACCTTCGCCACCCCGACCCTCAATTTTGAGTACCGCTACCGTTTTGCCAAATGGTTCTGGTTCGGGGGCGCCGTTTCCTACACCGGCATATTCAACCAGTACAAGGACCGCGTGACGAAGGAGACGGTGGCCCGCACGGGCATGCACTATCTCAGCATTATGCCCTCCGTGCGGTTCTCCTGGCTCAACAAAAAATACATCACCCTCTACTCAGGCCTCTCACTCGGTTGCACCATCGCGTTTGGCAGGGAATACTGGCCTGACATTCCCAATAACGACATTGATTATGATCTGTTTTCGGGTGTCGGCTTTTGCGGACAGCTCACCGCAGTCGGTATCCAAGGCGGCAAGAACTGGTACGGCTTTGCCGAAGTGGGTTTTGGTCACCAGGGTTTTGTCAAAGCCGGCTTCGGTTATAAATTCAACAAAAAGAAAGCAGAATAATTTCATCTAATTAATTTTCAGAAGATTATGAAAAGAACACTTCTTATACTTTCCCTGTTGTCCATCGTTTGCAGCAGCTGCTGGAAAACCGAAGAAATAGAAGGCACCGAAACGCTGACCGGCATCAAGATATACAAAACATGGAGGTCCGCTACGGAAAGTGTCCTCAATGAGCCTGTCCGCTACGCCTTCATCTGCAACGCCTGGGCGAACGGAAACGACAGCGTGAGACGCGCCGTCGAGGACGCATACCTCCCCTACCTCCGCCTGCGCGATGAGGGCAACAACGAGTACGGCTACTATGACGGCACCAACTTGCTCATGACTGTCAACACTGGCGGAAAAAATCTGGACGAGGCCGATGCACAGTGGCTGGTTACGATGTATAACGGCTATCGCAAATACAACGAACCCGCGCCCGCCTTCATCACCAGCACCGACCACAGCCGGCTCACCATCAAATACTTGGGCACCAACCAGTGGAATGTCGCTCTCGACAGTGTCACCTGCAAGGAAAGCACCTCCGACTGGACCCTCACCGTGCCGGGCACCGAAGTCCCGACCGATGTGTGCGCCACCCGCTACACCCTTGAGGGAACCGGACAATACCGCAACTTCCCCTACTCCGTCAACGGCGCCGTCACCATCTCCTACACCATCTCCGAACCTGTGCGCCACCACAGCACCACTTTCTATACCGTGTTCGATGCCGGCACTGTTGACATGACGGCCACCAAACCCGAATGGAAAGACCTCAACGTCAAAGCTGAAATCCTCGATACCGCCCAAGTACGCATCACCTACCGCGGCGTATCCAAAACGTGGGAAAACTACATGTACGACTAAACGGACATTCCGCCCTCAGATTGGGGCATCAATAATTGTAAAACAACAATAACAACTGATATACAAATGAATAGCAACGAGATTCGCAAGGCTTTTTTGGATTATTTCGCATCGAAAGAACACACCATTGTGCCGTCGGCGCCGATGGTGATCAAGAACGACCCGACCCTGATGTTCACCAACGCAGGGATGAACCAGTTCAAGGACATCTTTTTAGGCAACGTGCCACGGAAGTTTCCCCGCGCCGCCGACTCCCAGAAATGCCTCCGCGTGTCCGGCAAACATAATGATTTGGAGGAGGTTGGAAAGGATACCTACCATCACACCATGTTCGAGATGCTCGGCAATTGGTCGTTCGGCGACTACTTCAAAGCCGACGCCATTGCCTACGCATGGGAGTTCCTCACCGAGGTGGTGAAACTCGACAAAGACCGCCTCTACGCCACCGTCTTTGGCGGGGACGACAAGGACAAGACCGAAGCCGACGAGGAAGCCAAACAACTGTGGATGAGATTTTTGCCCGAAGACCGCATCCTTTACGGCAACAAGAAGGACAACTTCTGGGAGATGGGCGACACCGGTCCGTGCGGCCCCTGCTCCGAAATCCACATCGACCTCCGCGACGACGACGAGCGCCAGAAAATCAATGCCGTTGCCCTCATCAACAAGGACAACCCTCTGGTGATTGAGATATGGAACCTCGTTTTCATGCAGTTCAACCGTCTGGCCTCCGGCGAGCTGGTGCCGCTGGCCGCCAAGCACGTGGACACCGGCATGGGCTTCGAACGCCTTTGCATGGCCGTTCAGGGCAAGAAGTCGAACTACGACACCGACGTATTCCAGCCGCTGATCCAGAAACTGGCGCAGCTTTCCAACAAGAAGTACGGTGAAGACCACCAGACCGACATCGCGCTCCGCGTAGTGGCCGACCACCTTCGCGCCGTGAGTTTCGCCATCGCCGACGGACAGCTGCCCTCCAACACGGGTGCGGGTTACGTCATCCGCCGCATCCTGCGCCGCGCCATCCGCTATGGCTACACTTTCCTCGGCTTCAACCAGCCCTTCATCAACACACTGGTGAAAGACCTCGTGGCGCAGATGGGCACGCAATTCCCGGAACTCAAAGCCCAACAGGTTTTGATAGAGAAAGTTATTGCCGAAGAGGAGACGTCGTTCCTCAAAACCTTGGAGTCGGGTATTGTCAAGTTTGAGAACTACTGCACCAAGCTGGCCGCTGGAAAGCCCGTGGCCGGCGACTTCGCTTTCGAACTCTTTGATACTTACGGCTTCCCGATAGACCTTACCCAGCTGCTGGCCTCCGAAAAGGGACTGCTGGTGGATATGGAAGGTTTCCAGAAAGGATTGGCCGAGCAGAAGGCCCGCTCGCGTGCCGCCGCCGCCATCGAAACCGAGGACTGGGTGGAGCTCAACGAAATCCATCCGACCGAGTTCGTCGGTTACGACACCCTCTCTTGCGAATGCAAGATTTTGAAATACAGAAAGATCAAGGCCAAAGGCAAGAGCCTCTTCCAGATCGTGCTGGACAAGAGTCCGTTCTATGCCGAATCGGGCGGCCAGCTGGGCGACTGCGGTTATCTTCAGAATATCAACGAGAAAATCAAGATTGACAACACCATCAAGGAGAACAACCTGTGGGTACACATCTCAACCACGTTGCCGGAGAACCTGACGGCCACTTTCACCGCGATGGTGGACGAGGACCTGCGCCAGACGACGGCCAACAACCACTCCGCTACTCACCTGATACACTTCGCGTTGCGTCAGGTGCTGGGCACGCACGTGGAACAGAAAGGCTCGTTGGTGGCACCCGACCGTCTCCGTTTCGACTTCTCGCACTTCGCCAAAATGAGTGCCGAGGAAATCCAGCAGGTGGAAAAAATCGTCAATGAGCTGGTTCGCAAGAATATGCCGTTGAACGAGCGCCGCGCCATGCCGATTGAGGAGGCGAAAAAGCTGGGTGCAATGGCCTTGTTCGGCGAGAAGTACGGCGACAAAGTGCGCGTCATCCAGTTCGGTGACTCCATCGAGTTCTGCGGCGGCACGCACACCTCCGCCACGGGCAATATCGGGCTGGTGAAGATTATCTCCGAAGGCGCGATTGCCGCGGGCGTGCGCCGCATCGAAGCCATCACGGGCAAGTACGCCGAAGAGTACGTCAACGGGTTCATCACCATCCACGACAACCTGAAGGCACAGCTCAACACCGACAACGTGGAGCAGTCGGTAAGCCGTCTGGCTGCCGAGAATGCCGCCATGAAGAAGGCGTTGGAGGCCTTCAAGCAGGAGCGTATCAGCGCGATGGTCGGCAAGTTGCAAGGCGACGTGCGCGAGGTGAACGGCAAGAAGGTCATCGCGGCGGTGCTGGAGATGGACGCCGACAGTCTGAAACAGATTGCCTATCAGCTGCGGACCACGGCGGAGAGCCTGCTGGTGGTGTTCGGCACGGTGGACGGCGGCAAGCCGAACCTGACGGTGGCGTTGTCGGACGACCTCGTGACCAACGGGTTGCAGGCGGGCAAGCTCGTGCGGGAGGCGGCGGCGCTCATCCAGGGTGGTGGCGGCGGACAGCCCTCGTTGGCACAGGCCGGCGGCAAAAACTGCGACGGCATCCGCGCCGCCGTGGACAAGGTGGTAGAGGTGGTGACGGCGTAAATGTATAGCCGCGGTGCACCACGCCTCTACACAGATAAATTGACCACACATGCGTTTTATGAATCTGTATATGAAGAATTTATTTGTGTTATTTTTGGACTTGTGCTCCGCAATTTGCCTGATGGCACAGCCAGAGGTCGTTTCCCCGACGCGGGCAAGCGAAAACCTGAAGGGGCCTGTACGCGTGGTCCAGTATTCCGACAATGTTGAAATTGACAGTTCCAATGTCTTTTATATCAGTGAGACTACCACAAAAGAATTCGACAAGGAGGGGAGACTGCAATACTCTTTGCACTCGTGTGTTGATATAATGGATGATATTTTCAGTTATGAGTATGATGAATCCGGACATCTGAAGGTGCGGCGTTCCCATTCCAGGGAAATCTACGACGAAACGTATTTTTATTCCGTTGACGGACATTTGATGCGCGTCACAAAAGACTACAAGGAACCGCCATTCAACGAATATAACACTACCTATAAAGTTCTTTCGCATGACGGGCAAGGACATCTTACGGATATTTTAGACTCGTCGAATAACAGCCGTTACCACTATGTATATAACAGCAGGGGGCAATTGCAAAAGCGTCAGTATTTCCTTCTGGACAAAGAAAGCGGCAAAGATGAACTCAGGGAGATCATCTCCTACCAGTATAACGACAAAGGCGATATGGTATCCAATCGCTGCATATACTGCGGAAAGGAATTATATACAACACAATACGAATATCCTTCCGAATACCAAGACCAGTATGGAAACTGGCTCATACGAAACGTCATCTCGAAGCATGGGGGTGGCATTCACAAATGGATGGAACGCAGAATCATCCTCTATTACGAGGATTAGGGGGCGGGGAACGGCGATTTGTTTGTAGAGCCGCGGTGCACCACGGCTCTACAAACAAATCGCTGACACATGCACCACGCCTCTACACCAACAATTATTATATTCTAATTTTTTTCACAAAACCCTTGACAAAAGGGACATGGATGTTGTATATTTGCCGCCGAATATTATTATTTACTAAATTCTAACAAAATAAATATGGCGGACAATAAATTCCAAAACAAATACAGCATCCCTTGGGCACGGGCGGAATGGCACAATTATAATGGCGGCACTTATTTCGTAACTATCTGTACACATGCCAGAGAACATTATTTCGGTGAAATTCAATATGATGAAAATGGAGAAGCAAAAATGTTTTTATCTGAAATCGGAAAATTTGCGGAGGAACAATTCCGTAATGTGAAGATCCATTACCCATACGCAGATATACCATTATGGGTGATTATGCCCGATCACATACACGCCATCATCAATATTGATTATGACCAAACGCCCTACGACCGGCGTGACGTGGAACAATTCCATAATAATAAAATCAGGAACAGGGGAACCGCAAATGTAGAGCCGCGGTGCACCACGGCTCTACACCGACAAATCGCCAATATGCAGGGTTGGCTGTCGGTTACGATTAGTGGAATAAAACGTGCCATCACCCATTTCGCCAACCAAAACCAAATACCCTTCGCATGGCAATCCCGATTTTACGACCGCATTGTACGCGACACGACAAAATTGAACAACATTGCCGCCTACATTGAAAACAATGTCGCCCGATGGGCGTTCAACAATTTGAACATTAATAAAAATGCCGTATAAATTCGTTAATAATACCTATTATCATACATCCGTTTCCACCGCCTTGTTCTCCCGCTTCACCTCTCTACGGTATAGGATGAAATTACGACAAATTCAATGACATTAAAAAAATTTTTTAACAGCCTATATTTCAAAGAAAAAAAGTTGTACTTTTGCACCCCGAAAAATAGACGATAGAAAAATAATTAAAGGAAAGAAAATTATGTACTTAACATCTGAAGTAAAGAAAGAAATCTTCGCACAAAACGGCGCTTCCGCTACCGATACCGGTTCCCCGGAAAGCCAGATCGCCCTTTTCACGTTCCGCATCAAACATCTGACCGAGCACGTGAAGGAAAACCATAAAGACTTAAGCACCAAGCGTTCCCTGATGGCTCTGGTCGGCAAAAGAAGAAAAATGCTTGCCTACCTCAAGGAGCAGGACATTGAAAGATACAGAGCAATCGTCAAGAAACTTGGTTTAAGAAAATAATCATAAGGCTAAAAAAGGCAATTCTTGTAATTGCCTTTTTTTCATACTAAACTTCATTACAGAATTGCTCAATCGCCAGAATCCCAAAGGAGGACGGCATTGGGCATATTGTAGTATAAGGCATTTAGAATAATACAATATAGATATGTTAGGAATTAGTCAGACTTTTACATTGGGTGACGGAAGAGAAGTCACCATCGAGACCGGCAAGCTGGCCAAGCAGGCCGACGGCTCCGCGGTCGTGAAAATGGGCGACACCATGCTGCTCGCCACCGTCTGCTGCAAGAAAGACGCAGTGGAAAACACCGATTTTATGCCCTTACAGGTTGAATATCAGGAAAAATACGGCGCCGTGGGACGCTTCCCCGGCGGTTTCTTCAAACGCGAAGGCCGTCCCTCCGAGTACGAGATCCTCATCGCCCGCTTGGTTGACCGCGCCCTCCGCCCCCTCTTCCCCGATAACTTCCACGCCGAGACGCAGGTCCTCGTGACCCTCATCTCCGGTGACCGCAACAACCTCCCCGACGCCTACGCAGGCCTCGCCGCCTCCGCCGCACTCTCCGTCTCCAACATCCCGTGGAACGGCCCCATCTCCGAAGTGCGCGTCGGCCGCATCGACGGCAAAATGGTCATCAACCCGACCGTCGAGGAAATGCAGAACTCCGACATTGACATGATCGTCGCCGCCACGATGGACAACATCATGATGGTGGAAGGCGAAATGAACGAGATCTCCGAAGCCGACATGGTGGAGGCCCTCAACGCCGCCCACGCAGCCATCAAGGTACAGTGCCAGGCTCAGCTCGATCTCGCCGCCAAGGTTGAAAAAGCCAACCCCAAACGCGAATACTGCCACGAAACCAACGACGACGAACTCCGCGAGCGCGTCAACAAAGAGACCTACGACAAGGTTTACGCCATCGCCAAGTCCTTCATGGGCAAGCAGGAGCGCAACGACGCCTTCGACAAGGTTCTGGAAGAATTCATGGAAACCATTCCCGAAGAGGAACGCGAAGAAAAGAAATACATGGTGGCCCGCTACTACCACGACGTGCAGTACCACGCCATGCGCAATATGATCCTCAACGAGCGTATCCGTCTGGACGGCCGTAAGTTGGACGAGATCCGTCCCATCTGGATCGAGACAGGCTACCTCCCGTCCGCACACGGCTCCGCCATCTTCACCCGCGGCGAGACACAGTCGCTGATGTCCTGCACGCTCGGCACCAAGCTTGACGAGCAGACCATCGACGGCGCCATCGTGGAAGGAAGCAGCCGCTTCATCCTCCACTACAACTTCCCGCCGTTCTCCGTCGGTGAGGTGAAGCCCATCCGCAGCACCGGCCGCCGCGAGATCGGTCACGGCAACCTGGCGCACCGCGCCCTCAAGCCGATGATCCCGTTCGACGACCCGTCGTTCCCCTACACTGTCCGCCTCGTTTCCGACATCCTCGAATCGAACGGCAGCTCCTCCATGGCCACCGTCTGCGCCGGCACCCTCGCCCTGTACGACTGCGGCGTGAAGATGAAAAAACCCGTCTCCGGCATCGCCATGGGTTTGATCACCGACGAGAAAACCGGCAACTACGCCATCCTTTCCGATATTCTGGGTGATGAAGACCACCTCGGCGACATGGACTTCAAGGTCTGCGGTACCGCCGATGGTATCACCGCCTGCCAGATGGACATCAAGATCAACGGTCTCTCCGCCGAAACGATGGCCGAGGCTCTCGAACAGGCACGCAAGGGCCGTATGTACATCTTGGGCAAGATGCACGAAGCCATCCCGGAACCGCGCGAAGACTACCGTCCGTTCGTCCCGCGCATCGTCCAGATCCAGATCCCGCGCGAGTTCATCGGCGCGGTCATCGGCCCTGGCGGCAAGGTCATCCAGGAGATGCAGCGTGAAACCAACACCGTCATCAACATCGAGGAGGTGGGCGAGTTCGGTATCATCGACGTCGCTGCCGCCAATGTGGACGACATCAACGCCGCCATCGAGCGCATCAACCGCATCACCGAGGTGCCCGAGCTCAACAAGGTTTACGACGGCGTGGTGAAGACCATCCAGCCCTTCGGCGCCTTCGTGGAAATCATCCCCGGCACCGACGGACTGCTCCACATCTCCGAAATCAGCTGGAAGCGCCTTGAGACGATGGAAGAATCCGGCATCAACGTCGGCGACCACATCCAGGTGAAGCTGATCGAGATTGACGACAAGGGCAAGTTGCGTCTGTCGCACCGCGTGCTCGAAGAGAAGCCGGAAGGCTACAAGGAACCGACGGCCCGTCCGCGTCCGCCCCGCAGAGAAGGCGGCAATGGCAACGGTAACGGCCACGGCCCGCGCCGCGAAGGCGGCAACGGCGGTCCCCGTCACAACGGCGGCGGTCCCAGAGAACGCAGATAATACGCATGAGATTCCGCCGGCCTGACAGCCGGCGGAATGGTGCAACCCAAAATTGTAGAAACGCACCTGTAGAGACGCAAAATTTTGCGTCTCTACATTTATGAACACAGATGTCTCTACGAAAAAATTATAGAGAAACCATTGCCTTGTAGAGACGCCATATTATGACGTCTCTACATTATTTTATATATCCCAAAGAAAAAACCGAAAATTTTTATTCAACCCCTTGACAAAGGGGGTATGGAGGTTGTATATTTGCCGCCGATTTTATCATTTAGCAAATTATAACAAAACAGATATGTCGGAAGACAGATTCAAAAATAAATATTGCATTCCTTCGGCTCGGGCGGCATGGCATGATTACAATGGAGGCACCTATTTCATAACCATTTGCACACATGCCCGCGAACATTATTTCGGTGAAATCAGGTATGATGAAAATGGAGAGGCGATAATGACGATGTCGGAAATTGGAAAACATGCGGAGGAATGTTGGCGGGCAATACCGCAACATTTTCCACATATTCAGGCACCTTTGTGGATCATTATGCCCAATCATGTTCATGGCATTGTGATTATTGATCCCCTCGTAGAGACGCAAAATTTTGCGTCTCTACAAACACGGCCTAACGATAAACAAAACAAATTTGGACCTCAATCCAAAAATTTGGCATCTGTAATTCGTGGATTCAAAACTGCTGTCACCAAATACGCCCGTGAAAACGCCATTCCTTTTGCCTGGCAACCCCGGTTCCATGATCGCATTGTGCGCGACACCAATGAATTGAACCAGATTGCCACCTATATTGAAAACAATGTTGCGCAATGGGCTTTTGATGAATTGAACGGCATGAAAAATGCTGTGTAAATACACCCAAAAAAAACGTTTTTATTCCCGCTATCATTAACCGTCAGGAAACAATCCTGACCGAAAAATGTATAGATTGCATCATCGAACAATTACCATGAAACGATTCATCACCCTTTTGCTCACAGCCGCCTTGCTGACCTGCGGGGCGCAGAGCACCAAGAAGGTGCTGTTCATCGGCAACAGCTATATCTACACCAACGACCTGCCCGGCACGGTCCGGACCCTCGCCCTCGGATGCGGTGACACGCTCCACTTCGAGCAGAGCACGCCCGGCGGCTGCACGTTCCAGAACCATCTGTCGAACGCCACCACCACCTCGCTGATTGCGCAGGGTGGCTGGGACAACGTCGTGCTGCAGGAGCAGAGCCAGCTTCCCTCCTTCCCCATCGGGCAGGTGCAGAGCGAGTGCTTCCCGTACGCGCAGCAGCTTTGCGACCTCATCCGCAACAGCACACCCGATGCGGAAATCGTTTTCTACATGACGTGGGGACGGAAGAACGGCGACGCCAGCAACTGCGCCAATTACCCGCCGCTGTGTACCTACGAAGGGATGGACAGCCTGCTCTTTTATCGCTATATGCAAATGGCAGAGGACAATTATGCTTCCGTGTCGCCGGTTGGACGAGTGTGGCATGTGCTGCGCGACCACCATCCCGAAATCGAGCTGTACAGCTCCGACGAGAGCCATCCGTCGGTGGCGGGCACCTACGCCGCCGCCGTCACCTTCTATACGATACTGTTCAGGAAGTCGCCGGCTTGCATCAGCAACGACCTGACGTTGGACGCGGCGGCGGCGCAAGCCATCCGCGAAACCGTAGATTCGGTCGTGTTCCACGGCATTGACATCTGGTGCCCGTACAGCGGTACCACTCCGGAAGATCCGGATGGCATCGGCACTGCCGGCGTGACGGCGCAGCTGCGGGTCTATCCCAACCCCGCCAGCGGCCTGCTCCGCATCGACCTGCCCGATGACGACAGCTACGAACTCACCCTCCACAATGCGGTCGGGGCGGAAGTGTCCCGCATCCACACGGAGGGACGGAGCACGGCGGAAATATCCATAAGCAACCTGCCTTCGGGGATTTACCTCCTCCAGTGCCGTCCGAAGGGCGGGAACAGGGACGGCTTCGTCCGGAGGGCGAAGGTGGTGGTGGAGTAATAACTTTGAGGAATTTTATTCGACCACGAATTCCTTTTGCGCGCGCGCGTAATCCTCGGGGATGCCGATGTCGATGAAATAGCCGTCCGACCGCATCGCGTAAAACGAAAGGTCGTGAACATATTTCTCCATCAAATCCTTTTCAAAGGAGAATTTTTGAGGAAGTGACAGTTCTTGCATCAATTCCCTTTTAACCAGATAGATACCGCCATTTATCAACCCTTCTCCCCTACTGTTGTTCTTTTCGGTGAAGCTGACAATCCGCTGGTTCTCATCCGTTTGCACGCTGCCATAACGGGAGGTGTCGGGCACATGGCGCAGGATGATGCTCAAGGCGCTTTGATGCTGTTCGTGGAAAAGTTGCAGACGGTTCAAGTCGGCCTTGAAAAGGGTGTCGCCATTCAGTATCAGCACATTGTAGGCGGAGCACTGCTGCAAGGCAAAGGCGATGCCGCCGCCCGTGCCCAACGGTTCCGACTCCACGGCGTACGAGATCTCAATGGATTTATACTGAGAACCAAAGTATTCTTCAACCTTTTCATGCAGATAGCCCACCGACAGAACCACCTTTGTATAACCGTACGCTATCAGATAATCAAGGACATAGGTCAGGAACGGCCGTCCGTTCACGGGGGCCATCGGCTTGGGAAGGTCCTTCACCACGCTTTGCAAGCGGGTTCCGAAACCGCCCGCCAGAATGATTGCTTGTTTATTTTCTGTGTTCATTATGTTCTATTTTTTTCTACTACCCTGCCCTACGGGCACCCGTTGTAGGCTGTGCCTTCTTTTCCTCATCACTCGGCAGAGTAAAAGTAAACTTTCCTCTGCACTCGTTCTTTCGTCAAACCTACATAGAAGGGGAATTTTACATGTCCTGTAGAGACGTTTCATGAAACGTCTCTACAAAACGCCGAATTACATCGTCCACGTTTTCAATCCCTCGTTCACGAATTCGTAGCGTTTGGCCTGACCGCCGAATTCCTGCAGGGCGTCAATCACGGCATAGCGTGTGGTGGAGGGACAGTAGAAGAACATGAAGCCGCCGCCGCCCGCACCGGAAATCTTGCCGCCTGAGGCACCGGCTTGGATGGCTGCATTGTACACATTGTCTATCAGTTCATTGCTGATGCTGTCGGCCATCTGTTTTTTGTATTGCCAGCCGAAATTCAGGATTTCTCCAATGGCATCGATGTCGCCTTTCAGCAGCGTTTCCTTCATCTGGATGGCCTGCTCCTTCAGTTTCAACATCGCGTCGATGGACTTTTGCTTCTTGGCCTTGACATTTTTCTGCTGGTCTTCAATGATTTGAGCCGAAACATGGCTGGTGGCCGTATAGTACAGCACCAGATTGTGTGCCAGCTCGTCCATATAACGCTGGCGGATGCGCAACGGGTTGACAATCACGTTGTCTCCAATGAATTCCATATAGTTGAAACCGCCGAAAGTAGCCGCGTACTGGTCCTGTTTGCCGCCGCTCATACCCAAATCCTCGCGTTCGATTTCGTAGGCCAGATGGGCGATATCATACTCACCCAACGGGAGTTTCAGCCACTCCACGAAAGCGCCGAGGATGGAAACGACCAAGGTGGAAGAGGTGCCCAAACCGGAGCCCGGAGGCGAGTCCACAAAGCTGGAAATCTTGAAGGACAACGGTTTGTGCGTGAACTGTTTGACAATCCGGTTGTACACACCCTTGTGGAGGATGAAGAAGCCCTCGGGCGTCAATTCCTCGCAGCTGTCGAACTCTTCCCGCAGTTCGGGGCGGGCGGGGTTGTCAAACACGATTTTGCCGTCATCCGTAGGTTCCAGCGTGGTGTAGGCGTACATATTGATGGTGGCATTGAGGATGGCTCCGCCGTAGATGTCGGAAAAGGGCGATACATCGGTGCCGCCGCCGGCCAAACCCAGTCTCAATGGTGCTTTGCTTCTGATTCTCATATTATTCTGTTACAATTTTTCAATAAACTCTGTGAACGTGGACCACAAGTACTTCTGCTTTTCGCCCACGATGTTGGCCTCGAACTCCGCCTGTTTGTTCTCCTCGAAGTAGCGGACGAGCGCGTCCGCAATCTGTTTGGAGTCGGGTTCGACCACATAACCGATTTTGCCGTCGGGTACGATTTCAGGCAGACCGCCCACGTTTGTCACCAACATCGGTTTCTCAAAGTGGAAGGCGATCTGGGTCACACCGCTTTGGGTGGCGGTTTTATAAGGCTGCGCCACGATGTCGGAGGCACTGAAATAGCGGTTCACCTCACTGTCGGGGATGAAGTCGGTGCAGAGCACAACCCTGTCTTCAATCTGCAACTCCTTGATTTTGTTGAGATACGGAGCGGGATCCCCATAGAACTCACCCGCTACCAGCAGTTTGATGTTCGCGGCCTTGAAACGCTCGTCGGCAAAGGCCTCCAGCAGCAAATCAAGGCCCTTGTAGGCGCGGATGAAACCGAAGAACAGCACATAACGGAAATCCGGCGAAAGGTTCAGCAGGGATAGTGCCGTCTCGCGCGACAGCCGCTCCCCGTAGTGGTCGTACAGCGGGTGCGGGCAGAACACGGCGGGTTTATCCTGCGTGAACAGCCGCAAGTCCGCCAGCACCGACTTCGACATGGCCACAAAACCGTCGGTGGGGCGGATGAAATAGCGCGCGAATAGCTTGTCACCGATGCGGTGCTCGTGCGGGATGACATTGTCAAGGATGGAGATCAGGCGGGTGTGCTTGTTTTTCCGCACCATTCGCGCAATCGTGCCGAAGCAGGGGGCCATAAAGGGCAGCCAGAACTTGGTAATCATCAGGTCGGGCTTTTTCCGGGCTATCTCCCGCCCCACCTTGAACCAGTTGAACGGATTGTAAGAGTGCACTTTCCGCACAATCTTCAGGTTTTCCGGCGCGGGTTCGGTGCTGTACTGGGTTTTCCCCGGAAAAAAGAAGTCAGGGTATTGGTGGGTGAACGTGTAGATTTCCACCTCGTGGCCCTGGTTCTGGAATTCGCGGGCAAGCCGCTCGTTGAAGGCCGCCAGTCCGCCGCGGTAGGGATAAGCTGTTCCGAGAATGATGATTTTCATAAACACGAAATTGAGCGGCAAAGATAGGGATTTTTTAGTTTTTTTAATCCCGTTTTTGTAACATTTCATCAAACTTCATACTATATGAAAAAACATATAACTCTAATAAAAACAATTATTTTATATTAAATAACATATAATATCAGAAAAAAAGTGTATTTTTGCAGACGAAATCATATAATATTATGAAAACACGTTTGTCATTATGCGTAAAGGAATTACGCAAAAAATACGGTCTCACTCAGGAAGACTTGGCCTATCGCTCTGGCGTAAGTTTGTTTTTCGTTCGCGAGTTGGAACAAGGCAAAACATCACAACGAATGGATATGGTGAACAAGGTTCTCAACCTGTTTGATTATGAATTAGTGCCCCAAAGAAGAGAACATGCGCAAAGCTAACATTTTTTATAAAGACCAATTGGCCGGTGTTTTAACCGAAACTGACACGGGGTACCACTTTGAGTATCTGCCTGAATATTTGTCATCTGACAATCCACAACCTGTCAGTTTGACCATGCCCTTATCCAGTCTCGCTTACGGGAGTCCCACCCTGTTTCCAGCATTTGACGGGTTGATTCCCGAAGGGTGGCTGTTGGATGTGGCTTTGCGCAACACCGACATTAGCAGATTGGACAGGATGTCACTGCTGTTACTCTGTTGCAAGGACTGTATCGGTGCATTAAGTGTTGTTGAAATTCCGGAAGAAGATGAGTAAATGTCTGTATTGTAATAAAGAATTGGGAGCTGGCGAACAGGATTTCCACGCGGCCTGTGCAAAAAAATTTTTCGGTGTCTCCCCTGCCCCGACTTTTGACTATACGCGAGCCGATATGGATGCTTTGGCGGCAGAAATCATTCGGATTCAAACCACTCTGACAGGCGTCCAGCCCAAAATCTCACTGCACCTCAACGAACACAAGGGCAGCAGCCGCCTGACCATTGTGGGACTTTGGGGCAGTTTCATCCTCAAGCCCCAAACAGATATGTTTCCGTATCTGCCCGAAGTGGAGCAACTCACAATGTGTTTAGCGGAACAATTTGGCATTCAAACCGTTCCACATTCCCTCATCCGTATGAAAGATGGCGAGCTGTGCTACATCACCCGACGCATCGACCGTATGACCACAGGCGAGAGAATCGCCATGGAGGACCTTTGCCAACTGTCGGGACGCATGACAGAATACAAATACAAAAGTTCTTACGAGCAAGTGGCAAAAGTAATTTGTGAATACACTTCCCTTCCCGAGATGGACCTGACACGCTATTACGAACTGCTCATTTTCTGCTGGCTGACAGGCAACAACGACATGCATCTGAAAAACTTCGCCTTATACGACCCCTTTGGTGAAGGATTCCGCCTGACCCCTGCCTACGACCTGCTGAATGCGGCATTGGTAAACCCCAAAGACAAAGAAGAGCTGGCGCTGACACTCAACGGACGGAAAAAGAGAATCAAGTCAGCAGATTTTGTCCATGCCATGCAAAATTCAGGCATTTCCGACAGGGTTATCGCCAACATTTTCCGAAAATTTCACAAAAAATATTCGGAATGGGAACAAACCATCCGTAATTCTTTCCTACCGAAAGACTACCAGGAGGCCTATTGGGAAATGGTGTTCGAACGCATGGAACGTCTGTAGAGACGCAAAATTTTGCGTCTCTACATTATTTTTCCCCGAAAAACCGATCCTCCAGCATCAGGCAGAGGCAGTGATACACAGGAAGGTGCAGTTCCTGAACCTTGTAGGTCTCCGTTTCGGGGACCTGGATGCAAACGTCGGCCAGTGCCGCCAGCTTGCTGTCACGGCTTCCGGTGAGTCCGATGATTTTCACACCTTTGGCTTTGGCCACGACGGCGGCGTAAAGGATGTTTTTGCTGTTGCCGGAGGTGGAGATGGCCAGGAAGGTGTCGCCGGCTTGCCCGAAACCCAACATCTGCTGGGCAAAGACCAGCTCGGGCACGCAGTCGTTCATGTAGGCGGTGGACAGTCCCGGATGGCCCGTGAGGGCGATGGCGGGCAGGGCGCCTTGCAAATGCTCGGCGATGGTCGTACCCATCTGCATATCAATGTCCTGACAGGCTTTGGACAATTCTCCGTCAATCGGGCGCGGGAGCTTGAACCCTTTCATCAGTTCGCCGACAATATGTTCGGAGTCAGCGGCGGAACCGCCGTTGCCCGCCACCAACAGCTTGTGTTGGGAAAGGTACGATTGTTCCATCAGGCGGTAGGCCCTGAGGATGGATTCTTTGCAACATTCGAGGACGGGATAACGCTCCGTCAGCAAATGGATGTGGGCAAGCGCTTTGTCGTCAGTCGGGGTCATATTCTATCATCTTGGAAAAGTGCAAAAATACGAAATAATGTTGAAATGGCACATCGTTTTTTTTGCTATTTTTGCGGCAATTTTAAACGAACAAAAAGCTACTATATATGTCTGAAAAACAGAAAATTGCAAAGCAACCCACTTGGAAGGAGTCCCTATTTTCAAATTGCATCATTGCCGTGGTTTTCCTGATTGCCGCGATGATGTATTTCTGGCCTGCCATGGAGGGGAAAATCATCTATGCCGGCGACAGCATCAACGCCATTTCCGCTATCCATGAAAGCAGCGCCTATAAAGCCGAAACAGGGGAACACACTTTTTGGACCAACTCCATGTTTTCGGGAATGCCCACCTACCAACTCGGAGGGAGCAGCGGCTTCGTCATTGACAAAATCATGAGGCCTTTTATAAACTTTTTCGGATGGGGGCTTCGTAACACTGCCTTTCTGTTCTTCTTCTACCTCTGTGCGTTTTTCCTGCTGTTGCGGGCGTTCAAGGTGGACAGGTGGCTGAGTCTGGCGGGAGCCTTCGCCATCGCACTGTCCAGCTACTTCTTTATCATCATTGCCGCCCAGCACCACGGAAAATGCTACTCCATCACATGGATGTCACTGGTGGTGGTGGGATTCCTGCTGACCTACCGCCGGCAATACGGGTGGGGCGCGTTGATCACCATGTTCTTCACCTATATCGGCTTCTTCCTGCATCCGCAGATGTCGTACTATATTTGCATGATGATCGGGATCTTTTTCTTCGCCGAACTGGCCAACGCGTGGAAGGAGAAGGCATGGGCACACTTCGCCATCGCGACGGCCGTCTTCGGCGTTTCGTTCGCCGTGGGCATGGGCATGGGCAGCGCCAACATTTTCACCAACATGGAGTACGCCGAACAGACGATGCGCGGCGGCCACTCGGACCTTGTAAAGGAAAAGGATGTCACCAATAAAACGGAAGGATTGGATCTGGACTACGCCACCGCCTGGAGCTACGGCATCGACGAAACGATGACGTTCCTCGTCCCCAACTATATGGGCGGGTGCAGCGGCTACGACCTCGGCCCTGAATCCCAATTGTGCAGCGAGATGGTTCACATGGGCATACCGCGGTCCAGCGCCAAGCAATTCTGTCAAAGCGCACCCACCTACTGGGGCGAAAAAGCCTTCACCTCGGGGTCGGTCTATATGGGCGCTATCGTATGTTTCCTGTTCCTGTTGGGACTTTTCGTGAAGAAAGGACCCTACAAATGGGCACTGCTGGTGGCCACCCTGTTCTCCATCCTGCTGGCATGGGGACACCACTTCATGCCGCTCACCGAACTGTTCTTCAAGTACTTCCCGATGTACAACAAGTTCCGAGCGGTGGAAAGCATCCTGATTGTGGCGGAAATCACCATGCCATTGTTGGCGTTCCTCGGCTTGCAGCAATTAGTGACCGACAAGGGCGACAAGGCGCTATTAGCCACCAACCAGAAGAAAATCTATATCGCCGCCGGCATCACCGCCGGTATCTGTCTGATTCTCGCCCTCTTCGGAAAATATTTCATCTCCTTCACCTCCACTTACGATGCCCAGTGGAAAGACCAGGTGGGCGAAAACATCTACCAGATGATCATCGACCAGCGTGCCGCGATGATGGTGCAGGATGCCTGGCGCAGCTTTGTGCTCATCATGGCTGCCGCCGGCCTGCTGCTGGTTTACTTGAGAGTGGAGAAATTCAACACCCTGTCGTTCGGTGTCGCACTGGCCGGCCTGATCGTCATCGATATGTGGCCCGTGGACAAACGGTTCTGCGACGACAGCCTGTTCGTGACCCCCAAGAAACAAAGCCAGGCCTTTGTGATGGAGCCTTACGAAAAGATGCTGCTGGAGAATGACACGACCCACTACCGCGTGCTGAATCTGACCACCAATACGTTCAACGAAGCACGTACAAGCTATTACCTGAAATCCATCGGTGGATACTCGGCCGCCAAACTGCGCCGTTATCAGGACCTGATTGACGAGCACATTGCGAAGATGCACATGCCCGTCCTCAATATGCTGAACACCAAATACTTTATTGGGAAAACACAAGCCGGTGACATCGTACCTCAGCTTAATCCCGATGCCATGGGCAATGCCTGGTTTGTGGATTCGCTGCTCGTGGTCAATACGGCCAACGAGGAATCGGATGCCCTGAATACGATTGACCTGCACACCACCGCCGTACTCGACAAGGAGTTTGCAAAGTACGCCGGGAACACGGTGACACCGCCCGACAGCACTGCAACCATCGAGCTGGTGAATTGTGTGCCCAACCGCCTGGAATACAAGACGAAGAGCGCCGTTGCCAAAACGGCTGTCTTCTCGGAAATCTACTATCCGTACGGCTGGAAAGTGACGATTGACGGAAAACCCGACGAATTATACCGCGTGAACTACATGCTGCGTGCGGTGAACCTGCCGGCCGGCGAGCACACGGTCGTCTTCGTCTTCGACCCCGACAGCGTGCGCAAAGGCAACATGCTGTCGCTCATCTGCTTCGGCATCATGATGCTGACGCTGATCGGCGTGGGCAGCTACAAACTGTGGCGGTTACGGAAACGCAAAGTACAGGAATAACCACAGGTATTATTCAACAAAGACAAAAGTAGGGATGTCATAATATGGCATCCCTACAATTGTTTTTGGCAACATCATCTTTGTTAGTGCCGGCCGAAGCGCTTGCGAATCTTCTTCTTCAGCTTGTACGGCCACCGTGAAATCCTTTGGGGCACTTTGATGATCCAGCGGATAATCTTATTCCACACAAACTGGCATTTGTCCTTTGCCCGGAAAACGGGCCTTTCAAGATGCTGGATGGCGTATGCCTCGGTAATCACATTGTCGATGCGCTGCTTTTGAGCGCCGGCGGTGGGTTCCCAGTGGCGCACGATAAATGCCGGCACCGAATAGAAGCGGGAAAGCCATGTGTGGCGGCACATCTCCTCGCCCTTGTGGTTCATCAGGATGGTGGTGGTGCCGTCGGGATGCTGGGCGTTGTGCAGGTACAGCGTGTTGCGGTGACTGGCCAGCCAAAGGAAGAACTTGCAATAGGGTTCATGGTCTTCCATATCGAAATCCCACTTGCACCCCTGGTACAACATCTCCTTCGGGTACGACGCAATCATCTCCTCCTTGTGCTGGGCATAATTGAATTTACGGACATCCTGTTTGGAAAAAGTCTCCCGTATCAATTTCAGATTCAGAATATTGAAAAACGGATTGGTGATCAACGGGTTGGCATATCTCGGAGCCCACACGCCCCCGTCAGGGCAGCCGGCGTTCTCGATATGGTTGTCGATGACGTAGTCCACCAGATCCAGGACGGCCTGCGGGTTGGTGATGAAACAGTCCTCATCCACATTGATGGCGATGTCGCAATCCTTGTCGGCCACCATGGCATAGAGGTAGCCGTCCGCCGACTGGTCGGTCAGCCGCACGCAGGGAATTCCCCACGATTCGTAAAGCCCTCTGGACAAACGATATAACCTCAGATCAAACGACCTGCAAAAAATCTTGATACGGTAATCGCTACGAGACATAATTCCTTACTCAATTCGGGTTGCAAAGGTACGGCTTTTTTGTGAATTCTTTCATTTCCATGTAAACATGTTGCATTTCGCGCAACCTTTGCATTTCCAACTCTCTGCCGTAGAACCTTTTCATGCAATCATTCTTTTATGGCGGTAAATTTTACAGCCGTTAAATTTCACGGCAAAGATGCAATAACTTTGTCATAAAATGATAATCATACGATGATAATTATAAAAGGACAAAAATCCATCACATCCCCACCAGCGAGAAAGCTTCGCTGAACGGAATCGTTTCTTGACTGCCCACATATTTCTTCCATGCGGGCTCCTTATGGCTCATCTTCGTTGCTGCAAGCGATGTCAAATTTTTCATCTTCTCGCAAACCTCATCTATCACCGCCATCTCATCTGCCGAGAAAGAGCTCATGTCGGCTTCACCAGCAGCTTTCAACGACACGCACTCCTGTCCCTTTACCAACTGAAGCTGCTCCTGAACCTCGTCGAACGCGCTATACACGCGATCCCAGCGCTGCGGCACTGGGCCGAACTCAATCGCCTGATAAGCCAATCCCGATATAGCAATTCCCCTCTCCCGATACGACAGGAAATCTATGTAAAACAGCACCTTGTTCATCTTTGTTTGGAAGGTGTCGCCCATCTGCCCCAAAATATACAGCAACAGATTTTTCAGCCTTGCGGTAGATTGCGGGGCGAAACCGTTCGCCATCCCTCGCCCACTGCGAAACAGCCTTTCCACAGTCCATCGCTCATCCTGCCATTTCTCCGACTGCACCATCACCTCCTCCACCTTGGCTGAAATCTTCACGAACTCTTTCTCCGTCAGCTGATTGCGTGAGCTCTTCACCAGTTCCATAAAAACCTGCGGGTTCGTCGCACTCCGGATCATTTTCCCGTTGCTTTCGCTGGGCACCTCACCCTCCTCATACAGCCGGTACTGGTTGGTGCCAAAACCCAAAATCAGCGACATCTTCGCTGCGCTGAGGCCATACAGCTCCCGCAAAGCGATGATTTCATTCTGATAAGGAATGCCGTGTTTTTCCCGATATTGGTTGGTCATCTGATTGTACCACACGCCATCGCTTTCAGTGGTGGTATAACTCTCGTTCAATTCGTCATCGTGAAAAGAAATGTACATGCAATCAAACTTCTCACCACGAAACTCTATCGTGTCAGGCTCACAAACCATTCTCAGGGGTTTGCCCGAAAAGCCAGTGGGAATTTTCATATTTCGACCTATTTAAATGGATACGCCAATGGATGCTCAGCAATGTGGAATGATATACAGATAGTCTGTCCATTCTCATAACCCAACGTAATCTTGACATAGATTTCATGACCTTTCACATCCTTGCCGAAGACCCACATTTCGCCCCTCTTGTTCAATTCATCCACGACCGGGCCCTCGACATAGTCCTGCACCTGAAGGCTCTTTATAACCAGTTCACGTTGCAAATGAGATAATTCCAATTGCACTAAAGCTGCCCTGTTCTTCGGGCGATCATCCCGAAAGAGAATCCCAAACACTTGAGCCTTTATGTTGAATTGCTCCAAAAAGAGTTTAACATCATCAATCGTCACCATAGTTTGATTCGTTTGGAGCGGCAAAAGTACAAATAAATTTTCATTTACCACTAATTTTTCAACGATAAAGTTGAAAAATTTAAAATGCCACGGCACACACGGCATTACACCGATTCCTTCACCCGCTTGATGGCTTCCAGAAATGCGTATTCACGGGTGGTGTCGGGCTCCAGGTAAGCGCCTTCCGCCCACTCGTTCCACGCGTTGATGAAAACGTATGGACAGCCGTGGGCTTTCATCTTGTCGAACAGCTTTCTCAAATAGGTTTCAAACACAGCCGCCGAGGTGTTGGAATACACGAGGCTCCCCTTCCCTTTCCGGGGGGAGTTGTCCCAGTCCACGAAAAAGCCCGCATACCGCACATCGGATATGCGCTCCTTCTCTATGATGTTGGTCATGCTTTTTTTGTAGGACCTTTTTGCCGGAGGCAGCAACTTCGTCTTGACTTTCAACAACTTGTTCAACAGTCCATTCTGCATGTTGCTCCACATGGGTTCAAAATGGAAGCAGGCATCGGTCTTGTCCGACAACTTTTCGGTTTGGTATATGGTCAGGGATTCAATGAAAAAGATGCCGTCGAACCCGTTTTCCGTGGCCAGCTTGTTCCAGATTTCGACCATCTCTTCCAGATAGGTGATGGAGTTTGCCCGGTACAAGACGAAAAGGGGCTTGTTGCCGGTTTTCACATACCGCGAATCCTTGAAGAACGGGAGCATGTAGTTGAAATGGTTCACGATATCCGTTTCGCCGCCATACACCTGGTTCATCAGAATATTCCTGTTGCGGCCGTCCCACGACCGGGTCCACGGTTCGTTTGCCCATGAAAAGAAGAAGGGAAGATCCAATGCCGGATTGGCCAGATAATTTTCCAGCGGTTTTTCCAGCAGCAACTTGCCGTTGAACCAATAGTGATAAAAGCAGAAACCGTCTATGCCGTAATTTTTGGCGAGCGAAATCTGCCACTGGAACGTACTGTCGTCCAACAAATTGTAATAATTGTCATTCAACGGCACGCGGGGCTGGTTATGTCCCTTGAACATCGGTTTGGCCTTCTTCACGTTGGTCCATTCGGTAAAGCCCTTTCCCCACCACTCGTCATTTTCCGGGATTGCATGATATTGGGGAAGATAGAGTGCAAAAACTTTGGGTTTGTCCATCATTACGCTAATGTTTTGATTATGGTTGCCGGGGTGCCTGCCGCCATGCAGTTGTCCGGAATATCTTTTGTCACCACGGAATTGGCGGCCACGATGACGTTGTTGCCGATATGCACGCCGGCCAAGACAGCCACCTTGTCGCCCAGCCATACGTTGTTGCCGATGACCACTTCGCCTTTCGATTTCAGCGCCCGCTTGATCGGTTCTATGTCGGCCTCTTCCCGGCTCAGCCCGCCATGACTGTTGTCGCTGATGATGACGTAGCGGCCTGTCAGGAGTCCGTCGCCGATAGTGATTTTGTTGCAGGCGGTGATATGGTTATATTCCCCTATGACACAATGGTTTCCGATAGTGATGGAGGCATTGGGGAATTCCTGTTGTCCGAAACGCACCCAGCAGCCCAGAATGGTGTGCGACTGTATCTCGGTATAATCCCCTATGGACACGTTTTTCTGTCCGCCACCCTGCAGGCTGCACGGATTGCAAATTCTGGAATGTTCCCCGACATGTCCTATGAAATTTCGGATCCACAAGGTATAAAACACCTTCCTTGCAGACTGCAATTTCTGGTGGAGTTTGTAGGGGTAAAGGAAGGAGAAAAAGCGGAAAAGGGGAGGTAAAAGTTTCATTGGTTATTAATGGTATTATAACAATTTAGTTATTGATTTTAAGTACTAACCATGCTTTTCTGAAGAGACGGAACCCTTTACTTTCTTAGCGATACCATGTGTTATCCTAACAGCAACGTTTCTCACTAAATAATAATAGGAATACATATACTTAGCATAATGTTTACGAAGTATGCCCCATGAGTTTTCCAGATCAAAGTTCTTTCTTTGAGGCAATCTTAATATCAGCAAATCCACTATAAAACCAGCGAGGAAATCTCTATACTCTATTTTTTTAACTCGTTCAAATACTTCTTGTGACAACATCTTCTTATCAATGAAACTTTGGTAAATTCCATGAAGATTTTCTATAAATACCCTGAACAGATTATAACCTCCATTATTTTCAGCATTAGAATCTTTCTCAAAAGGATATCCTAAATAAACGACGGCATTAACATCTGATGTCAAACAAGCATTTAGATATGCGGGCACCTGAATCATAAAGGACGAGAGATAATCTGACAGTTCAATTGTCTTGAGAGTTTCTGTTCTTATAATGTTAGCACTCAAAAAAGTAATCCAATAGCATATGTCTGAAAGTATTTCCCCATGGTCGTAATACACCGTAACATCCTTGGTCTTTGGCTTCATGCTTATAGAAACAAGGCCATAATTATCACATTGCAGTATATTCACTATTCTTCCAAGAAGACCCTTTACAGGGATATCATCGCTTCCCAATATCCATACATATTTCCCTTCTGCATGATGAAAACACCAATCAAAGTTGCCGTCAGGACCTATATTTGTTTCATTACGATGATACAACAGTTGCAGCCCTTGTGACTGATATTTTTCACAACATGATTTTAGGTCTTCCGAAGAGCAATTATCAGAAATTATCAGTTGTATCTGTTCTTTGAACAACTCCCGGTCATCCATCATTCGGTCAAGTTGCTTTTCTAAAAATGGCAATCTGTTATAAATTGGGATACAAACACTTAATAATGGTTCCATTTATGCTATCTATACGAGTTTACGACTATTTCATTAAGCGGCAAAACAAAAAACGAGCAGTAGATACAGGATGGCTAAAGATATCACTAATAAATGCCTTTGACATTATCATTAAACCCACCTCACGACTTTTTCTTATTACATCCACGTCTAACAACTCATGTTCGATGGGATTATATTTAATACCATTGCTCGTCAAGAATTCAATATATAAATCCAGCTTTTCATTATATTTTGCATTCATCTTTTCATAATCACACACATCTAAAATCTTTCTAACATCCATACACCCAACTAGCTCTGGATGATATGGGATATTCATATATTCACACATTTCCTTTGATCGAGAGTCAGAATTCACCACAACTGTCGGGACTCCAGAGTTGATTGCGACCATGGATCCATGCACCCTTGCACCCACATAGAAATCCATGCCATTTCTAATATCTTCCTTCCACTGGCTGATTGAGGCAAAGAATCGATAACTATTATTACTAAGTAGTTTTAACTGGTCAAATTTTTGAGGAAGATTCCCTTCAAAACACATTGCCTTTATTATTCTTTCCTCCTGCTTATCCTGCAGGTAAACGGGGCCTTTTCCGAACAATCCCACTCCTGTTGACGTCCCCACCCTTAATTTTTTTGAGTAGTTTGGCTTTATCAGGGTCCTACCTCTACCTGTCTCATAATAAGAGGGGCACCCTATTACACAAGTATTATCTATACCAAGGTTATGTAATACCTCCTGTGTGAAATAACCACGAAGACCAATGGATACACAGTGTTCACTAAGAAACCGCAAAAACTCTATCAGTTCATCATCCAATTTCTTATGAAAACAAGAATCATAACCATTAAAAGAGTTTGCGCCAAGTCCAGCTACAAGGATTGGCTTTTTAATTTGCAAAATAAATTGCTGTAGCTGTTTGAATGGGAGCCTTAACCCATATGACTCTCTCACACGTATCTGATCTTGTAAAACCAGAATAACGTTTGTACACTCATTGTTGATGATATCTATATCCTTACTTGCCTTGCTAAAATTATAAGTATAAAGATTCTTGATTTCGTGTCCCTCTATTGAGCCGATATTGCATCCTATCTCCTTTAACAAAGACCAAGTAATATAGGAATTTCCCGAATTTCCCGCAATGGCGTCCATTAACGAATCATATGATGCAACATCACTCTTTGATGTACATATGTTACTATTGATTACGAAAGGAACAATCTTATTCTCCATGCCACTCTTTCTTTTTACGTTTGTAAATAATATATCCCCATGGGCTAAATATTACACATTGCAAACACGTGCTTATAGTAATACCATACAACCCATATATGTTACCAAAAAACAACACACAAAAACATGACGCGATGCCTCCAAAAACGGAAAACCATAAATAGGGTTCTTGCTTATGGCATCTTAAATAGGTGGCCCATGAATTGACATATTGCCTGATTACCACCGGAATCATGAGCAACAACATCGGAATATATCCCAAAAATCTGTCTGCCAACACATTGCCTCGCAACGAAAACTGTGTTACATTTAAAAACCATAATACAACAAAAAAGGCAGATAGTAACATTACACAAACAACGGCCATTTGCCTTAATGTTCGATTAAAAATATTATCTAACTGGGAATAGTCTTTTAAGGCTATCAGTTTTGAATACAACGGAACTTTTGTGTTAAGCCAACTCATAGAGAATGCCTGAATAGCATTCAATGCTTGCAATGTCATTCCCATCTGTCCTGCCACAACAGCACCCTCTGTCGCAAAAAGCACAGGATTAAAAAGCTGAAAAATAAAATAACCGCTCACCCAGCTTAATGCAATTTTCCATTGAAAAGGGAATATTTCCTTCCAATATAAAACTTTTTCCGTTATTTGACTTTGCCAGAGCCTTATCAATATTTTATCTAGTCGGTTTTTTTTCACATATACATGCCATAGTAAAACAGAAGCGAGGTAGCCGACTCCAACAACATATAATTTACAACTGCAAGCCAGACCGATCCATGTGATTATAGGTACGACTATCGACTGCCAGAAACTAACTGCACTCATTTCTTTCACCTTACCCAATCCCATCAAAATAGAGTTAAATGGTGACTGAAAAATTTTAATTGCTGTTCCTATGCATATCAACGCCCATGGGCCCAGCCACGATACTCCTTCGTGCTCAGTCCCATATTTATTAAAGAATATGTACCCCACAATAAATAGGAAAACGAAACATATTACCGCCAACACCGAGTACCATTTTGCACAAAAACGGACCAATGAAGCCAAGCGGGATTTGTATTTTTCTTCACCCACATAATACCCTTCGTCATCCAGTGTTAAATGCGCACCCTCATGGGCAACATATTGGGTCATGATACCTGTTAATCCAAGTTCAAAAAACACTTGAAGGGCAACAATACTACCAAAAGTATAGTAAAATCCCTGCTCAACTTTAGTTAAAAAAGTTGTAATAAAAAAAACAGATAAGATACCCGTTGCCGCAGCTACTATTCTGGAGCCTGAACTATAGGCTATTGCCTTGTCAACACCTATTTTATGAGCAATCTTTGTCAAATATTGATTCATCTCAAATCAACCTATTTATTCCTTCCGTAAAAGTAATTTTGGGTTTCCATGTTGTTTCCTCTGTCAATTCTCTTATATCAGCTACCAAATGCATCGGCTGATGTGGATAATAGTCCTTTATGCCATATCTAACCTCAACAGACGGATTTATAATTCTGCGGATATCCTCGATATATTCTGATAATTTCCGCCCGTTTCCAGAACCCAACGGGTAGGCCTTTCCGTCAATACCCTTGTCCGCCACTGACAGAATGGCGTCAGCAGCATCGTCGGCATAGAGGTAGTCCCAGATTTGCTCGCATTTCGTAAGCTCCGGAGAGCGACCGGCTTTCAGTTCCCGAATGACATAGCTGATGAGGGTGTTTTCCCCATCATTCGGTCCATAAACGCTGAGAATCCGTACCCAGTTGTGGCGAACACCCAAACTTTTGCACAGCATGGCCGATAGCTTTCCCGCCGCATACTTGGCAATACCATACCCGCTTTCAGGGCTGACGGGCAGTGTCGAGGTGAGATTTTGTATCTGTACACCATATTCTGCCTGAGACCCCGCACCCACAAAAACCTTACACCCACAACGGTGAGCCAGTCTGGCAGCATCAAGCGTGTACTGGATGTTGCGCATTTGCACTTCAACATCATCTCGAGATATACCAAATGTCTTATCCCATGACATGTGAATAAATGCGTCATACTCTTTTACCAGTTGTAGCGTTTTGTAGTCTGACAGGTTGCATTCCACAATGCTGATACGTCCATCTTGGGGCAAATTACACAATCGCGTTGAGCCTTGGTGGACAATACAAGTCACCTCCATATTCACAGACAATGCACGTCTAACAACTGCACTACCTACAGCACCCGTAGCACCCGTAACAATGATTCTCTTAATCATTTTATAAAAGCTTGTTAGATTCGTACTCATCTCTCTCCAAGAACGGGAACATATCGTCAATTTCTGGAGAGACAATTTTTCCGTCAGGCAATATCTTACTTGATAATTTTGGAGCAAAGTTCTGTTCCACATCAACCACAATCTCTGCAAAGAACGGGCCATACTGCTCCATATCATTCAATAAGGGTTTGATATCTTGAATCTTTGTCACTCTCCTATAGGGGATACCATAGGCCCCCGCTATTTTCTCCATATCGGGGAAACTCACCCCGTTTTCCTCTGACACACCCACCAAAGATTCGCCCTTGAACAAGTTTGTCTGAGTCTGACGGATGGAATGGTAACCATTATTATTCAAATATATTATCTTCAAGTTAAGTTTATTATATACAACCGTCTGTAATTCCTGAAGATTCATTTGAAAACTACCGTCACCATCAATGCAAATAACTCTGTTCCCTTTTTCTGCCACGCAAGCGCCAATAGCAGCGGGAAAGCCATAGCCCATAGCTGCGCAGCCAGAGTTGGAGAAAAGGCGTGTATGTTCTTTGACAACAGATGCTTGGAATCCTATTACACAAGCGCTGCCATTCCCGCAAATTATCTTGTCATCCTCACTCAGCCCCTCAGTGAACTCCTTAATAAACACATATGGATTCAGATGTTCAGACTTATAGTACTCCGGCAAAACAGATGGATATTTCTTGTTAATAGCACATGCCCAGTTAAGCCATTCTGTATGAAGACATTCAATATTTTGTTGATTCAATTCAATCAACACATCCTTAAGGTCTGCCCATACTGGTAAATCAACCTTTATAGTCGGTTTTGATAATTCACGCCTATCTATATCTACAACAATCTTGTATGCATTCTTGGCAAAAGACTGATAATTATAACTAATCTGACGAATATTCAAACGGCATCCTAAAACAAACAAACAATCTGCATTTTGTACCACGAAATTACCGCCGCGGGTACCAACCGTTCCTGGACGGCCACAAAAATACGGATTGTCATCTGCTATCACATCGTGGGCGTTCCATGCTGTCACCACAGGTATATGTAGTTTTTCAACAAGCTCTATAAATTCACGGTGGGCGCCTGCCAAACGGATTCCCGTACCAGCAAATATCACCGGACGCTTAGCTGTTTTTATTTTATCCAGAATACGCTCTGTCAACGACTTATCATATTCAGGTTTCTCCTCATATGGCCCTTCAAAACCCTTCAGATCTTCTGTATCAACCAATGCTGCTTGAACGTCCAGTGGTACATCAATCCATACAGGGCCAGGGCGACCATTTTTGCACAAATACCATGCTTTTTCCAAATGATAACGTATGTCATTAGGCTCAAGCACCATTTCAGCATATTTAGTCATGGGCCCCACAGAAGCTACAATATCATATTCCTGGTCTCCCAGTTGGCGCATATCAAGATTACGAGCACGAATGGTTGTTTCACGCTTTACCTGTCCAGATACCACAAACATAGGAATTGAATCCAGCCACCCTCCCAATACACCAGTAATAGCATTTGTACCACCGGGGCCGCTTGTTACACACACGACGGCTAACCTGCCAGAAAGTCTTGTGTATCCTTCTGCGGCTATCGCACAAGCCTGTTCATGGTGATTATACACACTCTTCAATTTGGGATGATGTCCAAAAGCATCATTCAAATGCATAGCACCGCCTCCAGTTACTGTAAAAACATGCTCAACACCGTGCTCTGCTATAAAATCAGCAATGTACTTGGCTACTTTAACTTTCATTGTATATTATTATAAGACAAATCTTAATATATCCTTCGTCGCCTCCGCCATAGATTCAATGCCATATGCATCTTCACCATGAAATCCGAAGCCATAAGAAACTCCAATAAAATCAATTCCCAGTTCCTTTGCTCCATTTGAATCGTAGAGGGTGTCCCCAACCATTATCACCTCGTTCAATTCGTTCACCCCAGCAGTATCAATACACTTTTGAATTATATCTCGTTTCTTTAACGTGCCATCGTTATCTCCTCCAAACATAATATTCGTATAATCATCAAAATGATAATGTCTCAACAAACGCAGTGCGTAATCTTCACGTTTGTAGGTAGCAATGGCTGATTTCACACCTTTCTCAATTAAAGACTTCAACAGTTCATAAATGCCAGGGTATGGAACAGCTTCTAATAAGTATTTGTTAGAATATAAAGCACGGAATGTCTCAGCCATCCTCTGTGCCTTCTCTTTACTAATACCATATTGTTCTTCAAATGACCACTGGATTGGAGGGCCTATGAAGGTCTTAATCTGTTCCTCCGTCAATGGTGGCATGTCATGTTGCTTGATGGTTTCCCTTACAGCCATCAATATGCCGGAGGAGGTATCCATCAAGGTCCCGTCCAAGTCAAATATGACTAATTTGTACTTCATGCCCTATACTCCGTATGGGTTAAGAAATAAACAGAAATTCTGTCTTTGATTTCCGCGAGGAATCGATTCACATCAGAGTTGATCTCTTCACCCTTCTGTTTGGAGAATTCATATTCCATCTTTGATAAGAAATAATTGGATTCCTTGTCAATGGAATAGCCGTCAAATCCAGCGAGATACACTTCCTTAACGCCAACCTTACACAACACTCTCAATAACATAAGGAATGAATTATCCATAAACACGGCATTGCGGTCAATCAGACTTTCGTAGTCAAACGTGAAATCGAACTTACCGCTGGCTCGGGTAATGTTTGATGTAGCTATCAACTTATATTCTTCCCTGTTTCGGGCAATAGAACTTGCCATCTGTATATACCGCTTGTAGTTGGTCAGGAACAAATAGTCCGGATGCCACATTGAGGGACAGTAATTGATAGCAATGACAATGGGGTTTTGAGCCTCCACGAAACTGGATATTTTGTCTGCCTCCTCCACAATGCTAACTCCAGGCCCCAGAACCATGATAGGCTTGCCGACCAGTTCTTTTGCCAGTCCCTTATATGCAACCTCATCATCACAATAATTTCTTTGGTATTCAACATAAAGCTGCTCAATCAGATCCTTGTCATAGAGCAACTTCTTATCTCCTTTCAAACCTTTCAATATCTCATTGATAGATTTCACTGGCAATGTTTTCTTATCAAGCAAGTATGAGACATAATTAGGGTGGCAATCATTAGAAGCTGCAATGAAAAATTTCATAGTATAACCCCAAGGCGTTACCTTAAAGATATCCATCAGGCTGCTATCAATGGCTTCCAGCATCATACCGACATCATAATGCTTACCGAAATTGGCGTTCATATACATGGCAAGGAGCTCAGTAGGCGCATTACCCGCGCTTTTACCCATACCATAGATGGTGCCATCCACCAAGATAGGACGTTCACACCCCTTGTGACGCTCTAACATCTCAATACAATTAGCATATCCTAACTGGAAATTGTTATGTGCATGATAACCAATCGCAATTTCAGGAGAAAGGTTATCATTCAGAATATCATAATAGTGGAATAATTTGGACTTGTGCATCAAGCCATAGGTGTCCACCATAGAGACAGCATAAGGCTTAACCGTATTGGCAAGACGAATCAAATCCATCAACTCTTCATCTTCATAACTTGTAATGGAAACCAACTGTGAGAAAACGATATAACCGAGTTCTTTAAGTTGTTTGCAGAAAGCCATGGCAGGCTCACGCAAATGCTTCTTAAAAATCACTCGAATTCCATCAAGGATTGAGTCTGAACAAGGCTGAATATGCTCAATACTACAAGTCCCGAAATCAATCATGCCCATCAGCTTGGTATTACCCTTTGGCAAACCGCCATATATCTTCTCCATACAGGCAGTATCAGGCATGATGCTACGATTCACGTCAAACACTCTACGATCATCAAGGAAGCCAAGTTCAATAAACTCCACTCCCGATGAACAAACCCTTTCAAATACGTTGACTAAAGTGTCTTGACCAAATTCCCAATCATTAATATATCCCCCATCGCGGAGGGTGCAATCCAATAATTCCAGTTTCATTATTACAACAACGTTACTTCAAAAAAAATTCTATTTCTTCTACGCAAATATTATACACATCCTCATACTTGTATCTCTTATACCAGTCAGAAGTGAGAGATGCACACGTCTTGGCATCCAAACGTGGTTCCCATCCAAGACGTGTCTTAGCTTTAGTGATATCCAGCATCAGAAGATTTGCTTCATGAAGAGCTTTTGAATCTGAGCTATCCTTCAACTCCCCATATCCGAAGTTTTCAATCATTGCCATAGCAACTTCCCAAACCGTAAGTACAGATTCCTGCTCTGGTCCAAAATTCCAACCTTCGCAATATTCTGTAGGATTATCCCACATCTTCTGAGCCAACAGCAAATATCCGCTCAACGGTTCCAGCACATGTTCCCAAGGACGCACGGCTTTAGGGTTACGTATCTCAATGGGTTTACCTGCCTCCAAAGCACAAATACAGTCAGGAATAATACGGTCTTTTGCCCAGTCTCCACCACCTATCACATTACCGGCCCGCACGCTGGCCAAACTCACATGATGTGTTTTGCCGTAATCCTCCGGATTAAAGAAACTCCTACGCCAACTTTGGATTGCTATCTCACAAGCTCCTTTGCTACTGGAATACGGATCATAACCGCCAAAAGGATCATCTTCCTTGTAACCACGCATTTGTTCCTTATTGTCGTAACATTTGTCTGTGGTTATCATTACCCCTACTTTCACGCTTTCAGTAGCCCGGATTGCTTCCATAATATTGATAGTACCCATCACATTGGTCTGATATGTTTCAACGGGAATCTCATAGCTAAGGCGGACTAACGGCTGTGCTGCAAGGTGGAAAACTATTTCTGGATGAAACTCCTTAAAGATTTCTTTTATCTTCTCACTATCACGGATGTCGGCACGAATATCGGCCATGATTTTTTCCCCAATACCTGAAAGAACAAAGTTGTCTCTTTCAGAGTAGGGTTCCAAACCTATACCTATTACTTCTGCACCCAATTCGTGGAGCCAGATACTGAGCCAACTTCCTTTGAAACCTGTGTGACCAGTTACAAGGACACGTTTGCCTTTGTAAAAGTTATTGAAAATATCAATCATACTATTTGATTTTCATTGCGACAAAAGCCTTGATAGTGTCAATCATATACTGCAACTTTTCAGGTGTCATACCGGGATAGACGCCCAACCAAAAGCAATTTTTCATAATGCTTGTTGTCACAGGCAACGCGCCTATAGTACGATAATCCACACCTTCCACATACTCCTCAAAAGCAGGATGCATCAATAAGTTTCCAGCAAAGAGATTGCGGGTCTGCACCTGATGTTCTTCCAAATAACTAGTCAGTTCATTGCGAGTATAGCCCGTATTTTCCTTCACTGTAACGAAAAAGCCAAACCAACTGGGCTTGCTGTTCTTCTGAGGCTCAGGCAGTAAAAGTCCCGGGATTCCTTTCAAACCATCATATAAGGCTTGGTAGTTTTCACGACGGCGATTTACAATAAAATCAAGTTTATCCAACTGTGCACAACCAATAGCGGCCTGCATATCGGTAGCTTTTAAGTTGTAACCTAAATGGCTATAAACATACTTATGGTCGTACCCCTTGGGCAATTTACCGAACTGGCCAGTGAAGCGGCAACCACAAGTGTTATCCACTCCACCCATGCACCAGCAGTCACGTCCCCAGTCACGAAAACTCTTCACATACTTATCTAATTCACTGTTGTTGGTATAGACCGCTCCGCCCTCGCCCATAGTCATGTGGTGAGGCGGATAGAAGCTGCTGGTTCCAATATCACCAATAGTCCCGGTCTTTTTCCATTCGCCATCAATGAAATATTCTGATCCCAACGCATCACAATTATCCTCAACCAGCCAAAGGTTATGCTTCTTGCAAAATGCGACTACGGCTTCAAGATTAAAAGGATTACCCAGTGAATGAGCGAGCATAACAGCCTTCGTCTTAGGGCTATAAGCTTTCTCCAACTGCGCAACATCCATATTACCCTCTTCTATGCTCATGTCCACAAACACAGGTATTGCACCGAACTGAACAATGCAAGCAACCGTTGTAGGAAACCCCGCGGCAACAGTGATCACCTCATCTCCACGCTTGATAGCTCGGCTACCCAGTTCATGTGCTGTCAGTGCACTAAAAGCAAGCAAGTTGGCACTGGAACCGCTATTACACAGCGAACAATACTTCACCCCCAGCCATTTAGCGAACCGTGTTTCAAACTTGTGTGCCCACGGTCCTGCTGTCAACCAAAAGTCAAGTGAGGAATCCACCAGATTCACCATCTCTTCAGCATCAAAGAAACGGCCACCATAATTCACCCTGGTTTTACCTGGTTCAAAGTCCTGCGGCTGACCATGCACTTCCTTATAATACTCGCGAGTGAGATTCAGAATCTGAGTCTTTAATTCGTCCTTTTTAGCCATAACTAAATCCTGTTTTACAAATTTGGTATTTCTTTTTCCCAGCGTTTCCACGGAGCTGTATTATTCTTGAGCAGGCTTTCAAGAAGATTTTTCTCGCGAATATTATCCATGCACTGCCAAAAACCCTCATGAATATATGACATCAGTTCACCCCTGGCAGCCAATGTTTCCAATGGCTTGCGTTCAAAGACACAACTGTCACCATCCAAAAGATCAAAGATTGCCGGTTCAAATACCATATACCCTGCATTGATGGGAGCACCATCATTTGCATTTTTCTCCCGGAAAGCCTTCACAGCGCCACCTTCAATATCCAGAACACCTTTCTCTTGAACCATTTTAACAGCAGTTAGTGTAGCAATCTTTCCGTGATTTTTATGGAATTCCACGAGTTTGTTAATATCCACGTCGCAAACACCGTCCCCATATGTCATCATAAATGTTTCATTTCCGACATATTCCTGTACCCTTTTGATACGACCTCCTGTCATGGTATTGTAACCCGTATCAACCACCGTCACTTTCCATGGGTCTAATCTTGAATGATGAACAATCATATTGTTCTTTCCGTCACGAAAGTCAAACGACACATCACTATTATGCAAGAAATAGTTGGCGAACCACTCCTTGATATATTCCTGTTTATAGCCGGCACAAATGATAAACTCATTGTGTCCGAAATAGGAATACTCCTTCATAATATGCCATAAAATAGGCATACCACCTATTTCAATCATTGGTTTGGGTTTGTATATTGATTCCTCACTAATTCGGGAACCAAAGCCACCAGCTAAAAGAACTACTTTCATATTTTGTTAAGCTTCGTTATATATCAAATTTCAACTCTTTTGTAATTTGTAAATCTATCAGGTAGTAATTAATTTATTTATTCTCACAATAAATACTTTCTGTTTATTCTACAATAGGGAGAGAACGGGGAAAGGGTGGGGTTTATTGTTGGGCGGGTAATCGCGGGGGGCAACGTCCGGCAAATTAAGCAGTAGAGTATTTTGGGGGGAGGTGCGGGGGGAGGGGTATCGTTATTTTATCAACTTAATTGATGGCGTACAAAATCACGCCAATAATTTTGTAGCTAGTTATATATATTCCTTTTAATCAGCAACGACATTGTCATATAATCACTTCATAAAATATTTTTTTATTTCTTATGTGATAAAAATTTCTTTAAAGGCTTGGTTTTTTCGTGTACTAATTCAAATTCTTTTGAGTTCACCTTCATATATTTGAACTTCTTATCTTTCATATCATAAATTGGATATGGGAATGTCTCATATTTCAACAAAGGACGACCATAATAATATATTCTATCTTCTTGCGGATAATAAAATCCAATTGGAAGTATTTGTGCAAATGGATAAACCTTCAACATTTGTAGATGTCCATCAACAGTTGTGATTTCTGGATTTTTAATATATTCTGACAACACCTCTAATGGTTGATACCCAAAGGCATCCCCCTTAGATATGCCATTTTTCTCAAGAGCCTGATGAATCCCTCTTTTAACTTCACAAATCAGGTCACTATCTCCAATGATAGCCACTTGTGTTCCCATTATTGTCGAAGCATTGTTTGCCTTCATCTTTTGCAGTTGCTTGTTATAGGAGACAACAAAAAGTTTGGATTTTTTTTCTCTTAAAGAATACCCCGCCAATATCATCGAAAAACATGGTCCCTCTTCTTCGTTAGTTTGAATCTCTTTTTCTTCATATAGGCAACTATTGATTACATCCTCCACTAAATGAACAACATCTAAAAAATCATAAGCACGATCTTTCAATGGCCCATTTATTTCTATAGCATGAATAATATGGTTTATGATTGGCATAGAATAGTTAGTGTCCCCCGCGCATGCAATTGCGCAATCTTTCCTTGTGAGAGGAAAAACTTTTGGGGCTGCTAAAAAACGTTGCCCGCCACTAAAACAGCTATCTGCCGCCAAGCATATTTCTTCATATTTTTTTAAATACCTAATCCAACCAATACAAAGTGTCATATCCTTTTTGTTTAGTAGTTCTGCTGAGACTCGAACTCAGATCACTTCTCTAAATCTCTATTTACCACACCTTTAAAGTTATATTAAAAAGAAGCGCTCTAACCATTAAGCTACAGAACATTCTGCTCCTGAAGAAAAAAAAATTTATACGGAATACGTTTTGTTTTAATAAACCTATTATTCTATCACTGGTATTTTACCCTAACCAAATCCTCGTCAAAATCGCCCCACACAAGATCAACGATATCAAGTCCATCATCGACACCCAAAGATTCTAATTCTTCTGCAAAAAATAGACGCAAATCTTCATATCGTTTTTTTGCGATTTTATCTTTGGAAACGAAAGATTTATAATATTCCGCCCCTGCCCGGTATAATGTCAAATAATATTCTTCAACGCTTTGATATTTGCTGATAAGCCCTTGCTTAACCACAGCTGGCAATCCATAGACAGCCTGTATTCCTTCTTTTTCCATAATATATATTAGGACTTCAATTAATAACACCTACAGACCTTGCGAAGCCCCGTTAAACAAGGACTGAAAGCATGGATGAATAAATACTTTATTTTTCGATTCTTTGGGAGAAAATGCATAGTAATTTTGCTATTCATCCTTCGCTATTGAAATTCTATCAAATATTCCATTAATATCATCGGGCTGTAGTGCCCATCTGAAAGCGGGATGTACCTCCCAATCATACCCAAAGTCAACTGTGGAATTCGTAAGATAACGATTCTCCTCAAAATACTTTCGTTGTATTTCCTCTCCTTCCACCATTTTACGCGCAGTAATAAAATTAATTTTATATAGAAAATTCAATAAAGAACTTTCTGTCGCCGGCTTACCTGCCAGATAAAACTTGTGATGTTGCATGATATTATATATCTTCGCCTTTAACTCTGATGTTGTATATACAAAACCTCTTCCTGTGTTCTTTTCCTTTGTACTCGGCTTCATTTCTAACAACAAATCCTGAATATTAGGCAATTCAGAACGATATTCATTAATGGTATCTTGAAGCCTACCTTGAGAATATTCGTCGAAACTTGCTCTTAGATGATCTGTATTGATAATATTGGAATGCGATGCATATGCATGTGTTGCAGCTAATGCACAAAGTTTTACCAAATCCCGAGGTCTCTTCCTTATCATTGACATCAGCACCTTATACGTGAATGTGTTTGACCATTTACCAAGCCCCTCAAATTTTCGAGTAAATACGTCATCTAAGTAGGTGCTTAAGTGGAATTGGTCAGTAACGAATAAAGAGTTGTAATCCGCCTGCTGCTGATTAAATGTCAGTATTCTCTTTATCAGCATTACCAATATCTCATGATTTGTCCACTTACACCATACAACTGACCCCTCAATTTTATCCGTTGACTCATCCGAAGTTCTTGCAAGGTAATACACATCTGATCTTAAAGCAACTTTAAACCTCAATCCATCATTTTCGCTTGCCAAGTCCCTAACAGCATTAAGAAGTGCTGATATCCTTGTTACATCCTCTTTTTTCCCTTCCCATCCTCGGTCCAAATCATCAAGAAAAACCACCACTTTGCGGTTCTTCAAATACCTTTCAACGCATTTTTTTTGGGCCTCACTTATATCAACATACTCTTTAAGTTTGCCTATTGTATCTGTCAAGAATTCAAGTATCCCTATACCTTTCTTTGCAAAACCCTCCCATTTCGATTCTTCAGCTGTACCGAATTGAGTTATCGTTTTTTTTATAATGATCCGCATAAGACCTTCTTTCCACTCCCTAATACGTAAGAGAAAGTTAGATTGATCTAAACATATCTCTGCAATATCGTCTGGCTTAATCATCACAACTAAACTGCCCCTCTCCTCTTCATCAGACATTAGAACACGAAAAAGCGCAGACTTACCAGTCCCTTTATGTCCCACCAATATTCTAACTGGCAAGTCTGCAAACATACTCTCGTATGTATCTTTTTTGAGAAAATATTCCTTCAATCTCTTTGGAGATTCGCTTTCAGCATCTTCAAATCCAAAAAGCTGCTGAATGGTTTCTGGTGTAAAATTATAAATATTTCTTTTCATTATTTATTTAACGTGGGTCCGATATAATTTATTAAAAATGAACAATGTAACGATATTTTTAATACAAAATCAAAACAACAAGTCCACTTTATCGGGACAATAGTGTTTTTTAATATTGATATGTTTCACCTCCGTTGTGGCAAAACATAAGTCAACAAAATCATCAGAATCCCTTCACTATTGGATAAATATGCTTCAAACAGGTATCTAACTCTATTGAGCCAAAGTCCCTATGCAATAAAAACTAAACTATTTCTTATGCGGCGTTTTTTGACCGAATATGGAAAGAGTAATACACTTCACCCTTGATGTCCTTTACGGGATGGATGGAAAAATGCACTATTTGTTTTTGTGTGTCATAAGTAGTGGACACAACAGCCATTTGATTATCATCACCGATATTCTCACAAGTAGGATGATTTTCCTTATAAATTTTCACTCTCCTTTCAAGATCTTCCGTCATTTCATCATTCGATGGGAACTTGTTCGAATACTTTTGTGAAAGATTGATATATTCATCCATTTTCATACATCTTTTCATCACATCAATTGGATTCTCTTTACTCATATCACACAACGACCATGAACGACGGACTTTTTTCTCGGCGTAATCATTATAGTTTATGGCACTCTTTTTTGAGTAATCGTCCCTTGCAATAATCAGCACACTCGGAAACTGCAAATCACCAACATTCACAATTGGCTTGACCAATAGTAAATCCTCATCCTCGATTCCTCCTAGCAACATCGACCATCCGCAAGCCACTACACATTCATATTCATCCAAATTAATAGCGTTACCATTTTCGTCTTTAAAACCATCTTTATTCAAATCCACAATACCCATCTCCTTCGGTGTGTTGAGATGTTCAGAACCAGCGCAAGCTGTTTCACAAACCATCGTTCTGCTTAACCTATCGTCATAACGCTTTACGCCACGCCATTGCAGGAACATAAGTACTATAGGTACTATCATTGATATAGTACCTATAATCCACAAAATCGTCTCATTCATAATTGTCATTTTTTTGATTACATTGAATTTCTTTTGTAACCCATCTCAGCGACTCCCCAAACTCCACTCATTTCTTCAGGCCTTTTTTCAAAAAAGGAATCAATATTGTTTAACAAATAATATTCCATAAACTTTAATACGACAGAAAAAAACATAAGCAGAATGAACAAAAAATCTGCTTTAGGCTTTACCGCATACAATATGCCAAATAGCACCACAATGCCTATCACCACAATGAATCTGGATAAATAAGTCGTAATCGATACATCAAGTTTCTTCCCTGTTTTTTTATAAACCCTGATATCCCGAAACGAAACAGCCATTTCAAAAATAAAAACGAGAAAAGCCGGAAACACGTTCAACATATTCACCACGTTTGCTTTTGCTAAATCCACATCCAACAATTGAACTGCATATTTCGTTGCAAAGAGTCCAAAAAACCATAAAGATCCATGTAAAATGGGAATAATCCACCTATGCATAGTATCGTCCGAAATCCCTTTGTCACTATTACCAACCATATGCACTTAATTTTTTTAATTTGCAAAAATACAAAAAAAATGAAATTAATATCACTATTTTCTCACAATAAATGTTAATCAGTTAATTCCACTACCAATTCTTCGTCATAAGGGACATCTTCTTGCCTGTGACAAAAGTGTTCTGGCAAGCTATTCGATACAGCAGAGAGCCGCCGAGAGTTTACATAACCTCAAAAACGGAGCTGCCAGTTTGAAGTCATATTCGATGATGGCAATGAGGCAGTATAGTATTCTTAGAGTTCCGAACATAAGCACAAGTAGCTGGTTTTAGTGGGAGAAAGACCATCCCGGCGTCTTGTCCATATATTTCTGGACGATTCGTCTGAATTAGCGTTGCGTAAGAAAACTCACAATTTGAGCGAAAACATACTTTCCAATGTTCATCCTTGTTTCATATTTGATACGGATACAAAGATGCAAATTTCAAATCACGGACAATATATATCAATTTTAAATAATTGTGAATAAAGTATATATAAACAATTTAAGAAAATTTAAGAGACGCAAGTGTATAGTTTTAATTATTCGACTTATCTCTTCACCTGAAGCATTTCTCGATATATTCCATGGCCTTGGTCATATCGTCACCAAAAACGCTTGTCATCTCGTCCCAATCAACGGATAAATCTGATGATTTCCCATAAACGCTATAGGAACCAAATGAATCTTTATATTTTTTAACTTCATCAATATTTTGACTTTTATGATTTGGCTCTGAGAAAAATGCTATCAACTGGTCAATAGCAAGGTTGACCCTCTTCACATTGTTCTGCGTTTTCACGCAATATACCTTGACAAATCTAAGCATAGGATTGTCATCGCCCCTAAACAACAGAACCGCATCCCACTCTTGACTCTTAAGGAACAACTCCACATTGGTGGCAATTGCTTTTTCTATCTTCGTTTTATCCAATAACAACTTTGCGTCTCTGTCAATGTTAGCATATAATCGAACCAAAATCCTTGCACACTTTTCGTAACTTCCTTTATATAGCCACTTGTTCATCAACGTCATCACATACGCATCAATCTGCTGGTCGGGTTTCAATTCATACAACCGCGTTATCAACAAGTGTGGCAACACATCTTCCAAGTTGGCATTTGCGCGTTCTTCATATTCAAGCCAATAAAATAGTGCCGTCAAAAAATCTTTGGTTTCCTTTGGGTTAATATGAACTTTTGGCTTCGAATTGGCAAAGCAAGCGTAAATCGACGGGGCACTCTTGGAATCCTTCGACCTCACCCAACCCCTGATGGTTGATTTCATTCCTACAGTCGCATTCTCGCCAGAAGGCAGCTTCAACATCTCACTAAATTCTTCCTTCGATAAAACCATTCCCGGTTGCGACAAGTAGAAATACTTGTAATAAGCGTCCACCATTCGTAATCCATTAGGGTTCTTATCAGGCACACCACAAAAAAGCTGTTTCATAAAGTAATTTTTGGAAACGCTTTCATTAACATCGTCTCTCAATGCATAGTACTGGCATTTGGTGTATGGATGAGGTTTTGCCAGAAAAAGATTCTCTGGCTCAAGCCACATCTTCTGGTATAGCTGATAATCTGTTGCCTGTATGATATTCAAAAACATCACATCCTTCAACGGGAAACTGACCCCGTCAACAAACGAGTCAACCATAAAATTGGTGTTGAACGAGAATTGCCTCACAAAACGTTTCACTTTCCTAAACGACCACAGTACCTTGAATATCTGATTATAATCCTCCTCGCTCAGAGCCGATAGTGCCGCGTTGATTTGACTTGTTCTATTGACCCCGTTTCTGCATAGCAGTTGGAAGTCCTCCTTCAGCATCTTCTCATCTATCTTCGGCATCGAAAGCTCAATTTGAAAAATCTTCTCCAAATAATCCTTATCTATTCCTAACCCCGGAAGACTTAACTGGCGTACCACATGCTCCTTGTCGTAGGTTACGATATAGATAATGTTGTTAAATTTTGCCGTATTGCGAATTATTCTCAACACCTCGAAAATCTCCTTACCCGCCAAACGGTCCAAATCATCAATAGCGATAATAATAGGTTTTTTTATGTTTTTCAGGGCATTGGCCACCTCTTGCTTCTTCGTTTCAATGTTATTTTCCCTACTACCTGGAAAATGCTGTAAAGTAAAGTTCCCTGTCATACTTAAACGAAGCGAGTAAAGCAACGACACATATTTGTCCATTGTTTTCTTTACACCACCATAGTAAGGTGACAACTTTGCGGAAAGCACATTGAAGAAATCTTTCACCAGGGAGTCCCCATCATGGCTGTTCCATGGGTTGAAGTCAACCACTATCGCCTTCCATTTGCAAAGGTCTTTTACAGTTTCAAGAAAAAGCGACTTTCCAGAACCCCACGACCCTGTAATGGCAACAGCATACGTTTCCTTATTCAGGTTTGACGTAAGCAATTCTTTAACCAGCAATTCGGCATAAGCTTTCCTGGCAGGATTTATTTTTACATCTTTTATCTCATCACTCGTCATGATGATTTTTCTGGTATTCGTTCTATCAGGTTTAGGTTCCAATGCCACACATCTAACAATAGACCATGCGATAAAGCACCAAGCCACAATAGCAACAAACCAATCGTAACCGAGAGACGCTATTGGAGTATCGGCATAGTTCCACACATCCTGTCGCAAGACAAGAATTCTTATCACGAATGCCACACCAACACCTAATATCGAAAAATACCTATTGTTCTTATTTTTCCAAATGTAAAGAGCAATACCTGCCAACAACCAAATAAAGAAAAAAACATTAACCCATGGGTGTTTTTCAAACAGATCATATAAGCTATTGGAACTAATAGCCCACGAGCTTGTCCATTCACAAATCTTACTGTTAATTGTTTTTGAAAGTGCAAAAACCACGAAAACGGCTATCATTAACGACAATAGCCGCCAACCACAATGAATCCAAAATTTCCATTTGTTTGGTTTGTGTCCATTTATTAAAAGCCTCATATCACTCTTTTCAGGAACCATGAATTCTACTATTTAAATCGGAATACTATTAGTTTATTCCACTTCTGCCCAAAACAAACACCTACATAACTGCCAATCGCATCTCAAAACTTCTTTCATCATCTCTCCAATATCTCATCTAGTTCCAGTGGCTTGTATGCCCCATCCTCGCACTCCATCAAAACCGAACCCTAAGCCAAGCATTCCAACGAATGCCAGCACATCTTACTCCGAAGCAACACCACAGTTCATTTCACAAAGTACCCCACCGGTCTTATTAGCGCCGCGGTATTCACCTAACCGCTTCTTCTTCAGGTTTGCCAACTGTTTTTCTGTACACACCAAAGCCATATCAGTTATTACATCTTATGCCTTGTAAGTCTGCCATCTCTTTTTTTTGAATTTTTAAAATTAAATCAACCAATCTCCAACTTCGGTATCTCAGGGTATTGATCTCGACTCTTATTGTTTTATTATCAACTCGGCTTTGCCAATTTCTTTGCATACGCTATCTAATGATTCTTTTTTCAATGAGCTTATTATTTCAGGATTAATCCAGGAAAGAAAATCTTTTATTTTTGCATACATCTCCTTGGCGTATGTCATGTCGTATACCTTGTCTGAAAAACACAGAGGTTCATTATGGCTCACCCTGTTACGCAACGTCCTTATCTCTTGTATCGCATTGTTCACCTCCTTGCGTCCGTAGCCCGTAGGCAGACTTTTGAATATCTGGCATGGCACGCCCTTAAGCAGGGCATAATGGTGAGTTTCATACAAGCTGTTCCAGAAACCAAGATTCAATTCAGCGATGACCCTGCCTGCCGTGACATTGCGCTTCTTTCCTATCAGTGTGCGTTCCGATCGATCCACTTCTTTCTTCAAAAAGTCATTCACCGTTACCTTCCCTGTCTTTTTCACTGTATAGGTAAGACTTGGATCCGACATAAAACCTGTCTTCTGGTTGATAAGCCATTTCACATCATTGAAGTGAGTGGCAAGGGCATAGTGCAACTGGTTGCGCAAAATCACCTCGAAAAAACTCAACAAAGGCTGAAATGATTGTGCAATTCTTGCATTTGCATAATACATTTTTTGTGCTTTCCTCTTATCACCATTTGCCGCTTTTACATATCGTGAAACCCGGGCGTAGGAATATAGTTTTGAAAATTTTTTAATACATCTTGTTATATCAAAAATAATATGTATCTTTGCCGCCGTAATGCTTGGTCAAGCCTCTGCATCTTTTGCACGTAACCAAGTTGCTGAATACCCGCTGCTTTCTAAGTTAGCGGGTTTTTTCTAATACAACCCCAGCCTCCCCACAGAAGCCTCAACCCTAATATCAAGTAAGGCTCCTCAACCCTAAATTGATAAAACAACCCCCGACTTTGCGGTTCACACCTCCCGTCCTTGCACTCCATCAAAACCGAGCCCTCGGCCAAGCGCTCCAACGAGTGCCCGCACACCTTACTCCAAATCAACACTATAGTTCATTTCATATAGTACCCACCGGTCTTGTTAGCGCCACGGTATTCACCTAACCGCTTCTTCTTTAGGTTTGCCAACTGCTTTGCCGCTGTCGAGCCATACTTCTTCCGCAGTTCGTCGTTCTTCAATGAGACGCGCTACAGCACGTCTTTACGTTCGTCTCTCCGTGAGACGCGATAAATCGCGTCTCTACATTTTCCGTTTTCAATTTTCAATTCTCCTCACCTCCCACCAGCCGCCCTTGGCCGGACCGACGCGGCTTACGGTTTCAAGCATCCTATCGGAACCACCAGTACACCATCTTCCGGGCGCTTATAGGCATAATTTCCTATACCTGTCAGAACCATCAGGAACGAAGGCTTTTTCATCTTGGTGGTGTCTATCTTGTCCGACAGCGTTTTCAGACTATCCGCTCCATCCTCTATCAGGTCAGAACCTCCTATCTTAATCTCAATCAGCCCGTAAGAGCCGTTTCGCAGATGCACCACGGCATCACATTCCAGATTGTTCTTGTCGCGATAATGATACACCTTCCCACCAAGCGACTCCGCATACACTCGCAAATCTCTTACAGCAAGAGTTTCGAAAATAAGGCCGAAAGTATTCATATCGTTAACCAAATCCTTGGGGCCCAAACCCAATGCGGCGGTAGCAATTGATGGATCTATAAAATAACGGGTGTCTGAAGTCCTGATAGCTGTCTTCGACCGAAGGTTGGGGTTCCACGCTATGGAATCCTCAATAACAAAGATTTCTTTCAACGCCTTCACATAATTATACACCGTATTCTCCGACATCTGTTCGTCACCGTTGTTCTTGACGTCTGCCAAGATGGTCCCCGCCGTAGCCTGACTGGCCTGGTTCCTGGCATACGACCTCATAATGCGCTTGGCCAGCTCCTCGTCCCTTTCCACATCGTCAACCCGCTTGATATCGTTGCTTACCACCGAGTCATAATAATTAAACGCCTGCGCAAGCGCCGCTTTCTCGCTACTCTTCAACACAGCCTTTGGCCATCCTCCACGACAGGTGAGATAGGCAAGCCTGTCCAAGTCAATATGGCTTTCTCCGTCTATCTTTTCCGGATTTTCAAACAGATTTCCTAAACTCACCATTCCAGTCGAATCCTCCGACTCCCACAGCGTCATTGTTCGGAGTTTCAGGCGAGCTATTCGTCCGGTGCCAGTATGATGTATCTGTTCCTCTTCTATCGGATTCCCATTTCCATCCTTCTTGGGCTTTGGAGGAACGGCAGAACCAGTAAGGATAAACTGCCCGTCCTCCTGCCTATTGTCAACCTCGTTTCTTACCGCATCCCAAAACTGCGGAGCAATCTGCCATTCGTCTATCAACCTGGGAGTGTCTCCGGCAAGAAGTCTTGAAATATTCGTCTTCGCAAGGGCAAGATTTTGGTTCAATGTGTCAGGATCAGCCATTGATAAAACGCTACCCGCCTGCTGCTTTGCCAAAGTCGTCTTTCCGCAAAACTTCGGGCCCTCAACAAGAACAGCTCCAGAAGCCTCCAATTGGTCTGCAAGCATCTGGTCTGCAATACGTTTCTTATATTTATTCTCCATCTAAAATTATCAAAAAAAATGCGGAGCAAAAATACGAATAATTTATTAAAAATCAATCTCTTCAACAAATTCTGATGTGGCAGTTGGCTGATTTTTGATGTGGCAGTTGGCTGATTTTTGATGTGGCAGTTGGCTACGGTCCCATTATCCAGCACTTGTCCCCTATTCCGCATTTTTTCGTCACGATTTTTTGCGTAATGAAAAAGTACAACTTTCAGTTCTCAATTTTCACTTCTCCGTTTCCTCCACCTTCCACCAGCCGCCTTTGGCCGGGCCGATACGGGATGACTTTAATCTTTCAGACAATTTATCGGCACCACAAAAAACCCAAGATTTTCAATATAAAATTCCCGTGATTTTCTACAATACGCGCTACAGCACGTCGTTCCGTTTTCAATTTTCCGTTTTCAATTTTCAATTCTCCCCCACCTTCCACCAGCCGGCTCAATTATTTTTCAAACTTCAGCTTTGCCATATTCGGATCTTCAAAAGCATTACACTGTGTGAGATAATTCAACAGTTCCTGAAAATCTCTGCCGTATAATGTGCTGCTGAACTGGTGAAGGGTGACCATCGTTTTGATGTATGCATCTGGAACACTTTGCCGACTTAATTTTCTCAAGGAGAGTAAGTAATCCTCCCTGTAAACTGTTGGGACAATGATTTTTGCCTCGTCAGAACGGAACAACTCGGCATTCATCATGATACGCGCCATGCGGCCATTCCCGTCTTGGAAAGGATGAACCTCCGATATGAGGAACATCATATAGATGGCCTTTGCTATCGGCGAAGTGAGGGCGGCATAATAGCCGAAACCTGCATCCAACGTTCCCTGCACACGAGCCACCTCCACAAATTCGGTGTTGCCGGCACGATTATTCTTTTCTTTAAAATGCCCAGGATTTAACTCGGGACGGCCTTCCAACAGTATGGAATGTCTGCGGCACAATATTTCAAACAGTTCATACGAGGAGGTTGGACACACACTCATCTCCATTCGGTTGGAGACAATGTGAAATGTTCCCAATATGTCGTGAGAGTCCTCTGTCCGCTTGGGGAGTGTAATGCCCGTATCCACGATCTGTCTCGCTTCATCCACCTCAAACTCCGTTCCCTCAATGTAGTTGGAGAAATAGCTTTCAAAAAAAGCTATGTCCAAGTACTCCTCTTCGGTTTGCGTAGGAACAGGGCGCGACAAAAAATGCCTGCTCTGCAACTCATCGTAAAGTTTTTCAAAAAGAGCAACCCGTTTTTCATCGTAAGGGAGCCCCGCTGCCGCAGCTTTAACGCTGGGTGTGGTGAGTACCTGCGGAGAATGGGTATTCAACAATGACGATATCAAAATATTGATTTTAGCAAATTCCGTCATCATCCCCAGCCTTTCAGCAGTGGTCCTCAGCGTATCACGGTATTGGTTCAGCTGTTCCTCGCCACCGGCAACCAGTACGTTCTCCAGTTTGCGTTCAATCACAGCAATAGGAAGTGTTTTCGCTTCTCCTTCCAGCTTGCGGCTGGCCTGCATATTCTCCAACATCCATCGGTACTCGCTTGCGATGAACATTTTCCCATACACCATATCCTTTGTATCGGCCGCAGGGCCTTTTAGCATATAAATGGTCACGCCTGGCAGGTCGGTAATTTTGCGAGCGTATTTGCCCGTAAGGAAAAAAGTCCCGGCTGGGGTAATACGCATTTCACAGGCACTCCGGTGACTGATGACTGCCTTCGGGAAACGCCAGTTCAAAATGCTGAGTATGTTGCGCCTGACAATCATTTCGGGACTGTCAACGAAATTGGTAGTATAAAGCCGGGGAGCAATTTTGCGCAAATAGTTCTGCTTCATCAAACGGGATATCTGATGTGAGATATCCGGATCCGATGAGGCAAACACAATCTCTTTTTTCAAGTCAACCGACGGCTCCATACAAATTTTTCAGATTAATGAACGTGAAATTACAAATTTTTGCGAATAAAATGGCAATATTTACAAATTTTTGCGAATAACGTCTCCATTAAATATGGGAATGAGACGCGCTACAGCACGTCGTTACGTTCGTCTCTCCGTGAGACGCGATAAATCGCGTCTCTACATTTTCCGTTTTCAATTTTCAATTCTCCTCACCTTCCACCAGCCGCCCTTGGCCGGGCCGATACGGGTGAGAAGACCGAGAGATTTGAGTTGTTGAATATCCCTTTTGATGGTTTTTTCATTCACAGAACAAATCATAGCTAATTTTGGAATGGTAACGAAAGGATCAGATTGAATCTTTTCTATAATCATCCTTTGTCTTTTTTCAGGGACATTTTCAGGGACATTACAACCTACGCTTTGGGATCCTTTTGCAACCCTCTCAATGCTACACTGGTGCCGCTTGCTTCGCTTGTCATAGTTCACCCCTACCAAAACCACCTCCCCCACATAGTCCAATAGCGAATCTGTGTAACGCTTGTCTTTTATTTGAGTAATCGCAGTTTCTGCCGTATGATTGTACTTCAGTTCGAGGACGATAGCGGGCATATCCACCTCTCGCCGGGGAACCAACACCAAGTCTGCAAAGCCTTTGCCTGTATGAAGCCCATGATTTTCAATGAGACGCCGTGCACTGCGTCTTTACATTTTCCGTTTTCAGTTTTCCGTTTTCAATTTCAAAAAGGCGCTGGGGATGTAGGCCGTGGCGTAGCAGCCGACCCCTTCCATCTGCACCACCACCCGTTTCTGGTGCTTGATTTTCATCACCGTGCCCTCCACACCGGCAAAGTCGCCGCCGGTGACGATCACGCGGTCGCCCTCAATGACCTTCGGGAACTCCGTCTGCCGCACGAGGATGTCACGGTTGCGCGACTCGACGATGATCCGGAAACTCTCCATCTGCCGGTCGGGAACCGTAAGGTACGCGTTCTTCCCGAACTCGTTGGTGTGGAAATGGTCGTAATAGGGCGTCATGCCCGGCACCAACATCGGCGACTGCAGCAGTTCACGGAAAACACTTAGCGACGAGCGCATGAACAGCAGTCCCTTGTCCAACGGTTCCATCCGGACGTGCGGCTCCGCCGTGCCGGATTTCCCGTCGTCGCCGTCAATGTGGTACAGCAACGGGAGGTACAGCTCGTAACGTCCCTCGTTGAGAGCCGCCAGCCGGTCGTAAACCTGCTGCGCCCGATGGTACGTGGCCCGTATCGGGAACCAGTGGACCTCCGTTCCGGGCAGCGCATACTCCACCGACTTCCCGTTTTCGGAAGTTCCGAACCCGGGACCGACCAGAACGACGTGACCCGCTCCGGCTATCATACTAACATTTTGTCCGTCAGGAATTTTTATAGATATTTCCATCATTCCTTCGCGGTCATTATGCAGCAAATCCCGCTGGAAAACTCCAGCGCAAAATTGCCGTGGCAAAGGTACGAATAAATTGAGAACAAAAGACCCTATTTTGAAAATTGACAATGCAAAAAACGGAAAGAAATAAAACCTTCCGGCCCGCACCTGAATTACAAAAATTATCAGTACTTTTGCCGTCCGATATTACACCGATTCCATTAACCTTAATCATACCCAATGAGCAGTTACTCCGAAGAGTTCAACACCGTGCTGGAAAGCGCCAAGCAGATCGCCCTCCAGTACAATTTCCCGAAAATCCAGATCGAGCATATTTTCGACGCCATCCTCCGCTACCAGGAGGAGAGCTTCACCAAGCAGCTGCTGGCCAGCTACGGCATCGACCTCGGCAAGATGCAGTTCGACCTCGAGTCGATGTTCGCCGATGCCGACAACGACGCCGTGGCCAGTCCCGACCTGCCGTACGCACAGTCGGTGCAGAACCTGCTGCGTGTGGCCGCCCTCCACGCCAAGAACCTCCTCAGTCCGCTGGTGGAACCGCAACATTTTGTGTTAGTGTTGCTTAAGGACAGCCCCAGCACCAACGACAACGTGGTGAAAAGCATGCTCAACCGGATGGGCGTCACCTACGACTCCTTCCTCCGCAAGCTGAAGAACGACCGCCTCGACATCGGTCCCCGCTCCCGCTACTCCGGTTTCGAGGAGGACGAAGAGGAGGACGACGACCGCGACAGCCGCCGCTTCCAGTCGAAAGGCGGAGCCAAAGGCGGCAAGAAGAGCGACACCCCCATCCTCGACAGCTTCGGGAAGGACCTCACCAAGTACGCCGAAGAGGGTCGGCTCGACCCCATCGTGGGCCGCGAGAAGGAGCTGGAACGCATCGCCCAGATCCTGTCACGGCGCAAGAAGAACAACCCCGTGCTGATCGGCGAACCGGGCGTGGGCAAGTCGGCCCTTGCCGAAGGCCTCGCCATCCGCATCAAAGAGGGGAAGGTGTCGCGCACCCTGCTCAACAAGCGCATCATCGCCCTCGACATGACCTCCGTGGTGGCCGGCACGAAGTTCCGCGGCCAGTTCGAGGAGCGCATGCAGAACATCATCAACGAGTTGGCCAAGAACCCCGACGTCATCCTCTTCATCGACGAGCTGCACACCATGGTGGGCGCCGGCTCCTCCCCCGGCAGCCTCGACGCCTCCAACATGTTCAAACCCGCCCTCGCCCGCGGCGAACTGCAGTGCATCGGCGCCACCACCCTCGACGAGTACCGCCAGTACATCGAAAAGGACGGCGCGCTGGAACGCCGCTTCCAGAAAATCCTCCTCGAACCCACCACCCCCGAGGAGACCATCGAAATCCTGAACAACATCAAGGACAAATACGAAGACCACCACAACGTGCGCTACAGCGACGAGGCCATCCAGGCGTGCGTGGCCCTCTCCACCCGCTACATCACCGACCGCTGTCTGCCCGACAAAGCCATCGACGCTTTGGACGAGGCCGGCTCCCGCGTCCACATCCAGAACGTGCATGTGCCGCCGGCGTTCCTCGAAGCGGAGCACAAAATCGCCGACCTCCAGGCCAAGAAGGAGCTGGCACTGAAAGACCGGCTCTACAACGCCGCCGCCGAGTACCGCGACCAGATCAAGGAGGCGGAGGCCGAACTGGAACGGATCAAGCAGGAGTGGGAAAGCAACGACGAAGCCGACCGCACCGAAGTGACGGAAGAGCATGTGGCCGAAGTGATTGCGATGATGACGGGTGTGCCCGTGCAGCGCGTGGCCAAGAGCGAGGGCGAGAAGCTGCTCCGCATGGCCGACGAGCTGAAAGGCAGCGTCATCGGGCAGGACGAGGCCATCATCAAGATTGCCAAGTCCATCCGCCGCAACCGCGCCGGACTCAAGGACCCGAACAAGCCCATCGGCACCTTCATCTTCCTCGGACCCACCGGCGTGGGCAAAACCTACCTTGCCAAGGTGCTCGCCACCTACCTTTTCGACTCCCCTGACGCGATGGTGCGCGTGGACATGAGCGAATACATGGAGAAACACACCATCTCCCGCCTCATCGGTGCGCCTCCAGGCTACGTGGGCTACGAAGAGGGCGGCCAGCTGACCGAGAAAATCCGCCGCAAACCCTACTCCATCGTGCTTTTGGACGAAATCGAAAAGGCGCACAAAGATGTCTATAACGTTCTGCTTCAAGTATTTGACGATGGTATCCTCACCGACGGCATGGGCCGCAAGGTCGATTTCAAGAACACCATCATCATCATGACCTCCAACGTCGGTTCGAGAGAGCTGAAGGACTTCGGGCAGGATGTGGGGTTCAGCACCACCGCCACCGCCGCCGGCAAGGACAAGAAGACGCAGAAGATCCTCGAGACCGCCCTCAAGAACCAGTTCCCGCCGGAATTCCTCAACCGTATCGACGACACCATCTTCTTCAACAGCATCAATGAAGAGGACGTGAAGAAGATTATCCGTCTGGAACTGAAGAAGTTGCTGGAGCGTGTCGGCAGCATGGGACTGAACGTGAGTATCACCGACGAGGCCATCGACTTCCTCGCCCGCGAAGGGTGGGACGCCAACTACGGTGCCCGTCCGCTGAAACGGGCCATCCAGAAGCATGTGGAGGACCTGCTTGCGGAAGAGATCCTGCAAAACGGCGAGGCCGCGGCTGAAACGCTCGTGGTGGATTACGACGACGTGGCGGAAGAGCTCGTCATCCGCAAGAAAGTGGCGCAGATTGAAGAATAGCAAGATTCTTCTATAACAATGACCTTCAACCGATTAACCCTCTTCCTTACGGGACTTGCCGTCCTCGTTGGGTTGTATTTCCTCCAGCGGGGGGTGACCTATCACCGCAGTGAGTTCACCCACGGCATCCTCATTTGCAAAAATCCCGAGGATGCCCAGCACTACGAGGCGGAGATGGAGTTGCATTATTATATCGGTATGAAAGAGTACGTCACGGAGACAATGCAGCCCACACAGCTCGCCTACCGTCCCGTGACTGTGCGGTACCTTCCCGACAGGCCCGACAGAGGCCGGCTCTACACGGTGAGAGATTTCTGGTTCATGTCGGCGCTGTGGCTTCTTTTCCCCCTGATGCTGTGGGGCGCGTTCGTCTTCACGCTGCTGAACGAGAACGGAAGACTGGTGGTGAAGATGGGGAGACGGAAAGACGAAAATACAACATTGTGAGGAATTGTTTTTTTTCGGGAAATACCGTATCTTTGCAACCCGATTTTCGGAAGTTCAATTTTCGTTTAACCATAAAATCCTTAAAGCTATGTCATTAGAAGCCATCATTTCACTTGTCGTTTTTTGTCTTATTGTTATCATCGTCTTTTTGGCCATCTGCTATGTGAAAGCCCCCCCGAAAGACGCCTTCATCATCTCCGGCCTTTCACGCCAGCCCCGCATCCTGATCGGTAAGGGTGGTCTGCGCATCCCCGGCCTGGAACGGGTGGATAAGGTGTTCCTCGGACAAACCTCCGTCGACATCAAGACCTCCACACCCGTCCCCACCAACGACTTCATCTCCGTAATGGTGGATGCCGTGGCGAAAATCCGCGTCATCAACAACCCCGACGGAATCCGCCTCGCCGCCAAGAACTTCCTCAATATGACCGAAAAGGACATCGCCCTCCAAGTCAAGGACTCTCTCGAAGGCAACATGCGTGAAATCATCGGCACCCTCGACCTCAAGTCACTGAACATCGACCGTGACGGCTTTTCAGACCAAATCGCCAAGAAAGCGACCCCCGACATGGCGAAACTCGGTATCGAAATCATCTCCTGCAACATCCAGAACATTACTGACAACGAAGGACTTATCAAGAACCTCGGTGCCGACAACACCTTCAAGATCCGCAAGGAGGCCGCCATCACCAAGGCACAAGCCGAACGCGACATCGCCATTGCCGAGTCGGAAGCCGCCAAGGAGGCCAACGACGCCCGCGTCCTCAACGAGACCATCATCGCCGAAAAGAACAATGAACTGGCGGTGAAGAAGGCCAACCTGAAGGTCATCGAGGACACGCAGAAGGCAAAGGCCGACGCCGCCTACGAAATCCAGAAGCAGGAACAGCAGAAGACCGTGAACGAGAAGACGGTGAATGCCGAGGCCACCAAGGCGCTGCTGACACAGGAGCGGCAGAAGGAGATCAATGCAGCCGCCGTGGAAGCCGAGACAGAAAAGGCCCGCAAGGAGCAGGAGCTCACGTCGGAACAGGTTAAGATTCAACAGAATAAATTGGAGGCGGAGGTGCAGAAGAAGGCCGACGCCGAGAAGTACAACCTCGAGATTTCCGCTGCCGCCGAACTGGAGCAGCGCAAGCGCAAGGCCGAAGCGGAGGCGTACGAAGCCGAACAGCGCGCCCGCGCCGTGAAAGCGCAGGCAGAAGCCGAACAGTTTCGCATGGAGCAGGAAGCCATCGGTAAGAAGAAAATCGCGGATGCCGAAGCCTACGCCATTGAGCAAAAGGGTATCGCAGAAGCCGCCGCCATCGAAAAGAAAGGTCTGGCTGAAGCCGAGGCCATGCGGAAGAAAGCCGACGCCTTCAAAGAGTATGGCGACGCAGCCAAGGCACAGATGGTGATCGAGAAACTGCCCGAAATAGCCCGCTCCGTGGCCGAGCCCATCAGTTCCATCAACGATGTACGCATCTACGGCAGCAGCGGCGACGGCATCGCTCAAATTTCCGGACAGGTGCCGACGGTCATCAAGCAGACGATGGACACCGTAGCCGACGCCACGGGCGTGGATATGACCAAAATCATCGAACAATCCACCCTTGAAACCGCCGTCAAGCGCACGGCCGACAAGCCGGAAAAGAAGTAGCGAACATTACAGCAATTTCAACGCGATGTGGGCGCAGGCCTCGGCATCGGCGAGAGCGTGGTGGTGGTTTTCCAGATCGAAGCCGCAAGCTTTCGACACGGTGTGCAGCTGGTGGTTGGGCAGTTGTTTCCCGAAGTGCCGGCGTGCGGCACGGCAGGTGCAGCGGAACCGGTAGCCGGGATACTCCATTTGGTAGGTTTGGAACACGGCTTTGAGGCAACCCTCGTCGAAGGGGCTGTTGTGTGCCACGAGGGTCAGTCCGGCGATGCGCGGGGCGATTTGTCTCCACACTTCCGGGAAAGACGGGGCGCTGTCGGTGTCTTCACGAGAAAGGCCGTGCACTTCCTGACAGAACCGCGCGTAGTAGTTAGGCACGGGATGGATGAGGCTGTAGAAGGTGTCGGTGACGACGCCGTTGCGTACGACCACCACGCCGACGCTGCACACGCTGCTGCGCTGTCCGTTGGCGGTCTCGAAATCGATGGCTGCGAAGTTTTTCATACGAGTCTTTTTGATGCCGGCATTTTCGGGCGGCAAAGGTACAAGTTTTTTCGGTGGCAAAAGTACGGCGCGGGTATGACAAAGTGCGGCATACTAAATTGAAAATGGAAAACTGAAAATGGGAAACTGAAAATGGTGAACGACGAGGGGCATCTAGCAGGTTTGGCCATGATGCACTTCCAATGGAAGGTGATATTGTGACTCTGTGTGCCAGTTGGCTTCAAAACAATTCATTCAAACCATTATAGTTCAGCAGTTTAACATCTAAACTATTGTTTTCAAATTCTCCAGCGTAAACAACCACCCTTTTCGTTACCGGTGTTTTAATCCAGTCTTGCAATTGCCGTAAGGATTTCTCAAAGGATGGATGATACGTCATCGACGACTTTATTTCTACGGCCGTGATTTCCCCC
>JAEEGL015124915.1_pt1 | contig 60490 bp, 49 predicted proteins | sample 9134231 | NCBI WGS metagenome assembly JAEEGL01 (sample SAMN16246548, study PRJNA631951) | gut metagenome | biome: gut microbiome; feature: rumen; material: fiber-attached | host: Bos | place: Iran: Karaj | collected 2018-10
CGCTCCGTCGCCGAAGCGCGGCGTACTCGCCGCGCTCTTCCGTCGGGAAGCGCCGGCCGCGCCGGCTCCCGCGGTCCCGTCGCTGCCCGATGCCTGCGCGCTCCTTACGCGCCGCCGCTTCGTCCCGTCGGAGGACGACGCCGCCTCCTGCGGTCTGCTCCCCGTCTTTCTGCAGGTCGTGCAGAACAATTACGCCTCCGGCCTGCGCGGCGTTTCGTTTCTGACGAGCGGGACTTCCTTCTATATGACGTATGAAGAGGCGAAGGAGCGCCACGTCGTCAAGGTCGGCTTCGGGTATCCGGAAGACAACGATCTCTCCTTCGGCGGGATCCCCTATCACGTCCGTGCGCTCGGTCTCTTCACGAAAAATGAGGACGACCGCCCGCTTCTGAAGGTGACGCTCACCTTCTCCGAAACGCCGTCGACGCGCACGCTGAAATTCTACTACACCGGCCGTCAGCCGCTGCTCGAACAGACGGAAACGCCGGGCGCCGGGTTCGTGCTCGAACAGGCGGCGCTGCTCAAGCAGACGCTGCCCGAAGCGCTCCGCCGCTTCGAGAGCACGGTGGACAGTTTTCTCGATCTCAACGATTATATCCGCCATCTCGTGACGCGAAAACTCGCTCCCGCGCTGCGCATGACCGCCGACGAGCCGAGCCGGGATACGGAAAACCGCTGACGAAAGGAACGCTATGGGCATCTACGACGGATTCATGATCCTCAGCGACATCGACGGTACGCTCACCGTAAACGGGGAGGTCTCGCCGGAAAATCTGGACGCCATCCGGCGTTTCCAGGAAGGCGGTGGGAGATTCACCCTCTGCACGGGACGGCCGCCCCATTATCTTGCGCGCTTCCCCTTTCGCCCCAACGCCCCCGTCGTCACGCTGAACGGCACGTTTCTCTGCACGCCGGAGGGGATGCCGCTCATGCGGTGCCCGATGACGGCGGACGCCGCGCGCATCGTCAGTACGTTCCCGGAACGCTTTCCGTACATGCTCTCCATCCACAGGCATCACGGCGACGGACCGATCTCCTGGAGCCGGGACGGCGACGGCTGCCTGCGCGCCGTCACGCGGGAAGGACCGTGCTATAAATTCGTCTTCGTCTGCGACACGGAAGAGCACACGCTCGACATGCGGCGCGCTCTGCTCGCGGAGCTCGGCGACCGGTATCACTTCGACCGCAGCTGGCCTGTCGGGCTGGAAATGACCGCGCTCGATTCGGGAAAGGGCGCCGCGATCCGCTGGATGCGCGCGCACCTGCCGGGGCTGCGCACCGTGATCGCCGTCGGCGACTATGAAAACGATATCTCCATGATCGAGGAGGCGGACGTCGGCTGCGCCGTCGCCGACGCCATCCCCGCCGTGCGGGAAGCCGCGGACCGCGTGATCGTTCCGCACACGGAGCACGCGATCCGCTGTATCGTGGACAGCGTGATCCCCGCGCTGGATCCGGCGTGACGAGAGGCGGGAAAACGGCGCAGAAACAGCGAGGAGACACGCGTATGTACATATTGGCGTCGGATTACGACGGAACGCTCAACCGCGGCGGGATCTCCGATACCGACCGGGCGGCGATCGCGCGCTTCCGGGCGGCGGGGAACCTCTTCGGCATCGTGACGGGCAGGGACTGGAACATGTTCGAGATCATGCGCCGTCAGCAGCTGGAGCTGGATTTTCTGCTCGCCATGAACGGCGCGATGCTCATCGCGGCCTGCGGTCCCCGCGCGGGGGAGATCCTCCGCTGCGAACGGCAGAAAAACGACGGCTGCCTCGGTTGGATCGTCGAGCACGTCGGTGCAAAGTACGGATACGAGGTGCGCACGGTGCTCGAGCGGGAAGACGTCGTCTTCCACGCGGCGTACCCGGACGGAAATGAACGGTACGCGCCGCTCTCCCGCACCGATCCGGACGCGCCGGACGGGATCCGGGAGTTCTCTCAGATGAACACCCGCTGCGAGACGTCCGAGGACGCCCGCCGCTGCGCGGAGGAGATCAACGCCGCGTGGGGACAAACGGTCAACGCGCTGCAGAACGGCATCTGCATCGACATCCCGCCCGCCGGGTTCGACAAGGGTGAGGGCGTCGCGCTCTACGCCGCGCAGGCGGGCGTCCCGCCGGAGAACGTGTACTGCGCGGGAGACCATATGAACGACTACGCCATGATCGCCCGCTTTCACGGGCTCGCGGTGGAGAACGCCGCGCCCGCGCTGAAGGCCGCGGCAGAAGGCGTCTTCCCGGACGTCGCCGCCATGATCGGTCATATCATGGGGAAAGAAGGAGCGTGAGGCGGCCGTGAGATCTTCGGCAGACACGGAGGAATACACGCTGCTCCGCAGCGCGCGGCGGACGCTGGGACTCGAGATCCGTCCGGACGGCGGGCTCGTCGTCCGCGCGCCGCGGCGGATGCCGCAGGCCACGATCGACGCCTTCATCGCCTCGAAGCGCGCGTGGATCGACGAACACCGGACGCGTGCGGCGCGCCGCCGCGATTTTGAAGAAGAACGCTTCGGCACGCCGGAGCAGTGCGAGGCGCTGCGCGCCGCCGCGCGGCGGACGCTGCCCGCGCTGACGGCGCACTGGGCGGCCCGCATGGGCGTCGTCCCGGCGTCCGTCCGCATCACCTCGGCGCGTACCCGCTTCGGCAGCTGTTCCGCCCGCGATACGATCTCCTACAGCTTCCGGCTGATGGCGTATCCGGCGGACGCCGTCGAGTACGTCGTCGTGCACGAGCTGGCGCATATCCGCCATAAAGATCACTCCCGCGCGTTCTACGCGTTCGTCGCGCGGTTTCTGCCGGACTGGCGGCGCCGTGCCGACATGCTCAGGATCCGATAGATCGAGGAGGCGTCATGTCACTGTCGGGAAAGAATACCACACTGTGCTATATCGAGCGGGACGGCGCGTATCTGATGCTCCACCGCGTAAAGAAAGAGCACGATGAAAACAAAAACAAATGGGTCGGCATCGGCGGCAAGTTCGAAGCGAAGGAATCGCCGGAGGACTGCGTGCTCCGCGAGGTATACGAGGAGACGGGGCTGACGCTGACCGGATACCGCTACCGCGGCATCGTTACCTTTGTATCCAATGAATGGGAGTGCGCGGAATACATGCACCTCTTCACCGCCGACCGCTTCACCGGAACGGTGCGGGAGTGCGACGAGGGAGAGCTCGCGTGGATCCCGATCCCCCAGGTACGCGCGCTGCCGATGTGGGAGGGAGACGCCGTCTTCCTCGACCTTTTGCAGACGGACGAGCCCTTTTTCTCGCTGAAGCTCGTCTACGAGGGCGAACGGCTCGCCGAAGCGGTGCTGAACGGGAGGCGGATCCGATGAACGAAGCGATCCCGGCGACGCCGGAAAAAAAGAAAACGCCGCGCCGAAGCGGCCCGTGCGAATCCTGTCTCTACTGCGATTACAACGAGGAGGACGACGCCGTGGAATGCCGCATCGACCTCGACGAGGACGAGTACCGCGCCTTCCTTACGCAGGATACGGCGAATTGTCCGTACTACGTCTTCTACGACGAGTATAAAAGCGTACAGAAACAAAACTGATCCCCGTCCGAAAACGAAAGAAAGGGCGCCTGCCTCCGCAGGCGCCCTTTTTGCCGCTCCGCCCGCAGCGGCCTTTTACGACTCCGTCTTTTTGTATTCGATCAGACCGATCTTGATGGCGTTCTCGCTCTGCTCGAAATCGAAGGTACCGCCGTACTCGGCGATATCCTCTTCCTCGCCGCTGTCGAAGGTCAGGGTGATCTTCCCGTCCTCGATGGCGTACGTCCCCTTCAGCGTATCGACGACGGTCCCGAGCACGAGCACGTCCACCGTCACCTTGTCTCCGCTGAACGTGAACGCCGCGCCGGTGCCGAACGCCTCCGCCCGGTAGGTGCCCTTCAGTTTTCCCTTCCCGCCGCATCCGGCGAGCACCGCGCAAAGGATCAGCACGGCGAGCAGCGCGGCGGCGATTCTTCTCACTTTCATTCTCTTTCCTCCTGTTCTGTCGTTCGGCGTGCCCCGCGATACGCGGCGGCCGCCCGTCACGTGAGTACATTATATCATACTTGCGGCCCGAATGCAACGGCTGTTTTTTGCCGCATCCGGGCGTAAAAGCGCGGAGCGCGCCGGTCTTCCCCCGTCAGGTCTCTTCTTCGATATTCTTGTCGATGCGGAAGCGGAGGATCTTGCGCGTCGTATTCTTGACGAACTCCTCCGAGCGGATCTTGATGTGCCCGACCGCCTTATACGGCGCCATGCGCGCGTTGATCTTCTTGATCTCCTCGCTGAAATACGCCTTGACGTCCGTCACGCCGCGCCGCGCGAGCTCGTCCGCGTCCGGATAGATCTCCGCGACGATCACCTCGCGCTGCTCGTTCTTGCTCTCTCCTGCGTAGACGACGACCTCGTTCACGCCCGGAACGCGCTGGATCTCCGCCTCGATCTCCTCCGGATAGACGTTCTTGCCGTTGGCGAGGATGATGATGTTCTTGATGCGGCCGGTGATGTACAGCCAACCCTCCTCGTCGAGCCGTCCCCAGTCGCCCGTGTGGAAGAAACCGTCTTCATCGACGGCGGCGGCGGACGCGGCGGGATCTTTGTAATAGCCGAGCATCACGTTCGGGCCGCGGACGCAGATCTCGCCTTCGCCGTCCTCGTCCGGATCCGCGATGCGGAGCTCCTCCCCGACGATCGGGCAGCCGACGGAGCCCTTCTTGCGGTATTCGTTGCGGTTGCAGGAAACGAGCGGCGAGCACTCGGTGATCCCGTACCCGTTGAGGATCACGATGCCGAAGGCGTCGAAGGAATCGATGATCTCCTGCGACAGCGCGGCGCCGCCGCAGATGATCATGCGCAGCTCCCCTCCGAACGCGCTGAGCACGTCGCGGAACATGCGGCGGCGGACGTCGACACCGAGCTTGCGCATGCCGTTCGAGAGCCGGACGGCGCGGCGGAGCATATCCGCCTTCCCGTTCTTCTCCGCGATCTGCCAGATCTTCTTGTGCAGCGTCTCGACGAAGAGCGGGACGAGCACGAGATACGTCGGCTTCTGCTCCTTCATCTCGTTGACCAGATACCGGATACCGCTCGAAATATAGATCTCGCTGCCCTGCGCGAAGAGCCCGACGAAGTTCACCGACGAGCCGTAGGTGTGGTGCGGTGGAAGGACGAACACCGTCTTTTCGAGCACCTGGAATTCGTACATCGCCTGCACCAGATCCGCGGCGATGTTCCGCTGGGAAAGCATGACGCCCTTGCCCTTGCCCGTCGTGCCGGAGGTGAAAACGATGGACGCGAGCCGGTCCGGATCGACCGGCGCGTCAAGGTAGGAGCGGTCCCCCGCCTCCCAGAGCGCCGCGCCGCGCGCGGCGAGCGCGTCGAGCGGCTGCGCCCACGGCGCCTGTGTCTCGCCGAAGCAGAAAAAGCGGATCCCCTCGGGGAGCCTTTCCCGCAGCGCGCCGATCTTCTCTTCCACGGAGGGCGCGTAGAACACGAAGGAGCATTCCGCGCGCTCGAGGATCCCGACGATATCGTCCGGGGGAAGGTCGCGGTCCGCGGGCACCGTCACGGCGCCGAGCGCCATGAGCGACAGATAACTGCACATCCAGTCGTAGGACGCCTCGCCGAGCATGGCGCAGTGCGCCCCGCGGCAGCCGGCGTCGATCATGCCGGTGGCGAGATACCGGACACGGGCGCGCACGTCGGCGTAGCAGACGCGCACAGGCTCCTCGTCCTTCGGGCTGCGGCGGAAGGAAAACGCGATCCTTTCCGGATACCGGTCCGCCACGTTCTCCACCATCGTGCGGAAATCGTCAAACGGCGTCGGTTCATACAGCGGATAATTCTCACCGCGATCTTTGAAACTCATGTTCCGTGCGAATTCCATGCTTCTATCCTCTCCATTCGGTCCGCGTATCGGCGCGCGCCGCGCCGGGACACGATCGGCACATATATAGTTATTATATCATCATTTCATTACATTTCTATTAACAAATGCGGATTTCCGTCGAAAAAAGGCGGGGAATTTCCGCCCGGACGGAAAAAAAGGACGGCGGCAGGGAAAAAGAGGCGGGATGACCGCCTCTTTGATCCGTTGTCTGCCATGCGCCGTCTCATACGACCAGCATCCCGGCGGCGACCGAGAACACGAGCAGCACGAGCACGTAGACCGCGAGGAACCGCTTGCGGAAGATCGTGGCGATCGCGGCGAGCGACGTGATCCGCGTCGCGGGACCGACCGTCAGAAACGCGAGCGCGCTGCCGAGCGACATGCCCTGCCCCATCAGCGACGCGATGAGCGGGATCGTCCCGCCGCCGCAGGCGTACACGGGGATCCCGATCAGCGCCGCCGCAAGGATCCCGAGCGGCGTGGCGGTATCCACCTCGCCGAAGAAGAGCGACAGCGGGAGCTGATCGACGAACGCGGCGATCAGGATACCGATGCACATCATCTTCCCGACGAAGAGAAGACTTTTCCCCGATCCGAGCAGATACCCCTTCCAGGTGAAGACTTTCTTCGGACGGTTCAGTATCTCCTCCTCCGAGCCGCGCTCCCCGGCGACGGAGGGACGGACGACGAATCCCTGCGGCAAAAGCATCGTCCCGAATCCGCAGAGCAGCGCGAAGAGGAAGACGAAAAGCAGACGCCAAAGCGCCACCGTCCAGCCGAGACCGCCGACCGTCATCACGAACAGCTGCGGGTTCATCATCGACGACGCGGCGAGAAAGGCGATGAGCGGACCGAGCGAAACGCCGCCGTGATACAGCGTGATGAGCACGGGGACCGTCCCATAGGTGCACAGCGGAGACAGGATGCCGAGCACCGCCGCGCCGAGCACGGCGAGCGCGCCGAAGCGCTTCGTGAAGCGGAAGATCAGCTTCGTCCAGGAGGTATACTTCAGCAGTTCGCCGAGCAGCGTACCGAGGATCACGTACGGAAGGAGCTGCCAGAGATACTCGAGGATCCGCCCCCCGAAATCCTTGAAAAAGGCGCGCACGAAATATTTGTCCCCGAACGCGGAGAACCACGCGCCGAGCTCTCCCCAGAAATCAGCCATATTCTCAGTAGTCGATCCGGATCAGCTCGATCCCTTCTGTGCCGCCGAGGTTGCGGCTGTACTGCTTATCCTGCGCGTTGTCCCAGTGCTCGTGGACGCCGAGACTGCCGACCGGATTGCCGCAGCCGTCCCGATAGACCGTGCCGGACGGCGGATCGTCCGCCTGCGCCGCCTCGAGCAGGTAGTTGTCCGCCGTGTGATCGTGCGGAAGTTCATCCTGCCACTTGCCGCCGTCTCCGACCGCTTCCGCCGCATCCCGTTCCGCGAGCAGGAAATCGAGCATTACGGAGTCGATGGCGATCGGATCCTGAGATGCGAAAATGGAATTCGTCCACCCTCTGCCTTCCTTCGTCCCGTCGCCGAAGGGCGCGGAGTACCAGCGCTCGCTATTCGAGAGATTGGAGCCCTGATGGACCGTCGCGGCAAGCCCGTCGCACAGATAGAGGAAGGTCTTTCCGCCCGCGTCCGCGTTGGAGAGCAGATCGACGAGCACCGTGTAGCTGCCGAGAGGCACCTTCGGCAGATCCCACAGCTCCACCGGATTCATCCAGAAGCCGTTCCTCGCGGCTACGTAGTGATGGACCCCCGCCCACGAAGGCGGATTCGTCCGAAATCCTTCCGGGTAGATATACACGCCGGGAGAGGATTCATACGCCGGCATGAGGGAACCGAAGTGGTTCTTCGCGCTTGCCGTGAAGCCGGCGAGGTTGTGCCCGCGCAGATTGAAGAGGTTGATCATGTACGTCGCTTCCGTATAATCGGTGGACCAGAAGGTCGGATTCACCGTCGGATAGCCGTTGTAATCCGGCCAGCCGTCGGAGGCGAGATCGTGCGACCAGACGATCTGCTTCGACGTGTCTGCCTGCGGATCGTCGTTGTACCCGATAAGGCGCACGTCCTTCAGCGCCCCTTCGCGGATGATCTCCTTGACGTAGGTCGGGAAATTCCGGGACGGGTCGGTCAGCGTGATGTCGCCCGCCGCCACGCCGGATTCCACGAGGATCTCGCAGAGCGCGCGCATCGTCACCGGCGACGGATAGTATCCGCCGATGCCCTGGTCCGACGCGTCGCCGTTCCCCGTCACGTTCAGGTTCACCTTGACGACGATCTTCTCGCCGGGCGTATAGCCTTTCGCCTCGCCGGTGCGGCGCTTGTTGTAATTTTTGAACAGCGCGTCGAGCGCCGCGTTGACGTCGTCTTTGCCGGCAAGCGTGCAGATCGTATCCGTCAGCATCTGCTTGACGAGCGCGGCGTCGAAGTTCGACTGGAGCCACCAGTAGCCCTTTCCGTTCCACGTAAAAGCGTTCGGGTTATACGCCCACGTAACGCGGCCCGGATTCACGCCGATCCCGTGACCGACGGGCGGATCCCCGTCCTTCACCGGCACGAAAGGCACGGGCTCCGTCTCCGGCGGATCCGTTTCCGCGATATCCGGCGCCGCCGTATCCGATGTAGTCGGCGTACTGTCGGACGGATCGCCGGTCCCCCGCGCACAGGCCGCGAGCGGCAGAAGAAGGAACAGCGCCAAAAGGAACGCGGATATGCGTCGTTTCATTTCACACCTCGAAAGAATTATTAAATTTTCTTCATTATATCATAGAATTGCACAAAAATCAAGAGGAAAGAAAAAGAAATGAAAAAACTCCGCGCGCTCCGCGGGCTTGACGGAGGCGCCGTGATATGCTATAATACATCCATCCCCGCAGGGAAGATAGATCGAGGTGACCGCCCATGAAAAAACACTTTCCCGCCGTCCTTGCCGCGCTGCTTCTCGCGGCGGCGTTTTTGTGCCCGCACGTCACGCCGTCTCCGACGGCCGCCGCGCCGGAGGGGGCGCTCCCCTTCACCGACGTCGCCGACGGCGACTGGTTTTACGGCGACGTGCTCGCCGCCTGGCAGAAGGGACTGATCCACGGGATCACGCCGACGCGCTACGTGCCCGAGGGCACGCTCTCCTACGCGGAGGCGGTCAAGCTGGCGGCGGCGGTGCATCAGCTCTGCGCCGAGGGGAGCGTAACGATCCCCGCCGTCGAGGGAAGCGAATGGTATCTGCCGTACGCCGACTACTGCCGGGCGCACGGGATCCCCGTCGGCGCGGACGGATGGAACGACGCGATCCTCCGCTGGCGCTTCATGGAGCTCTTCGCGGCGGCGCTCCCGCCGGAGACGGACTTCCCGAACGATATCCCGGACGGCGCGATCCCCGATCTCGACGGCGTGCCGGAGAACGGCCGCGCCGCCGTGTACCGGCTCTACCGGGCGGGCGTCGTACAGGGGATGGACGGCGATCACGCCTGCGCGCCGATGCAGACGATCACCCGCGCGGAGGCTGCCGCGATCCTGACGCGGATGACGGACGGGAACGCGCGCATCCGCTTCACGATGCTCCCTCCCGGACCGCAGATCGAGGTCAGGGACGGCGTAACCTACGTGAACGGGATCCTCATCGTGAACAAGACCTATTCCCTGCCGCCGGAATACGATCCCGGCGGGCTGCTCGCCGAATGCGCCGCCGCCTACCGCGCGCTCTGCGAAGGCGCGAAGGCGGAAGGGCTTTTGATATACGCCGTTTCCGGCTACCGCTCCTACGCGTTCCAGAAGCAGCTGTACGCGAACTACGCCGCGCGGGACGGCTACGCTCTGGCGGACCGCTATTCGGCGCGCGCCGGACATTCCGAGCACCAGACCGGACTTGCGATCGACGTCAACAGCGTGCTGCGCAGCTTTGCGAACACGGCGGAGGGCAAATGGCTGGCGGCGCACTGCCATGAATACGGCTTCATCCTTCGTTACCCGGAGGGGAAAGAAGACGTCACGGGCTTCATGTACGAGCCGTGGCACATCCGCTATCTCGGCGTCGAGACGGCGACGCGCGTCGCCGCGAGCGGGCTGACGCTCGAGGAATATCTGGGCATCACCTCCGTCTACGCGGACTGAAAACTCCCGGACAGCGGTCGCTGTCCGGGAGTTTTTTGTTTTTCCGCTTATTATGCAAGCGTCACGGTCACGTGATAGACGTCGTTGTCCGTCCCGTACACGAGGCAGTCGACGACATCGTCCCGCACCGAGCCGCCGCGCGGTCCGCTGACCGAGAACGATTCCGCCGTGAAATCGCCGATCGGCCGCGACGCGGCGAGTGTCCAGCCGACACCGTCCTCGCGGTACACGTCGATCCGCGCGCCCGCCTCGCCGACGCTGCAGACGAGCAGATACTTTGACCCGTCCGCCGTCTGCGCCATGCGGACGGCCGCCTCCTTCGTCAATCCTTCGATCCCGAGTTCCCCGCTCGAAACGAGCGCCGTTCCGTCGTACACCGCATGGATATGCTTCAGCGTCTTTGTGATAAGCGCCGGATCGGCACGCCGTTCCGTATCATTGAAATCGAAATGATACGCCGTATAGAACACGTGCAGCCGTCCGTCCGCGTCCACGTACGCGTCGCCGCAGTCGGCGGCGTCGACGACGGACCAGATCCCCCGTCCGCCCTCCGCCTCGTACGGCGGCTCGAGTTCGACGCACTGCACCGTATCCCCGGCGAGATCCGGGATATAGAAAAGCATGAGCGAATCGGCGATCTCGTCCGTACGCCCGCGGTAGGTGAGCGCCGCGGGCAGCGGGGAGGTGAACTTCGTCTCCCGCCGCACGGTAAGGTACTCGACGCCGTCCGCGTCTTTCTCCCCCCGATAATCGGTGACGATGGGGCGGCCGACGATCCTCGTACCGACGAGATACGCCCCGCCCCGTCCGTCGGCGAGCGTGAACAGCCGCGTATAGACGTCCGGGATCGGACGGTCGAACACGAACGTTCTGCGCGACGCCTCCTCCGGCATCCCGTCCGCGCGGAGAGGATACCCGGTCAGCGTGAAGGGATTCGTATTCATGGCGTACAGCGCATATCCGCCGCCGTCCCCGGCGAGGAGATCGATCTGCTGCACAAGCGTTCCGTCGTCCGCCTCGCCGACACAGCGCTCCGTCACCGTGCCGCGCGCCGGATCGACGACGTATTCCCGGAAGCCGTCCGGTGTGCAGACGGCGATCATCCCGTCCGGGGTACGGTACATCGTCAGATACCGGTCCTGCCGCGACACGTAACCGCCGCAGAAGAGAACCTTCGCGCCCCCCTCATCGAGCCGGACAATGCAGAAATCCTCCCGCTGTCCGTCATACGAATACGTGAGATCCCCGACGGTATGATCGTACGTGAACGCGGCGTACGCGCCGTGTTCCGTGCGCACGATCTTCGTCGTGTGGGCGGAGCTGAACGCGCGCCGGTCGAGGCGATGATCGACGCAAAGACCGTATTCCCCGAGTACGTCCACCGCCGGCGTCATCGAGTAATCTTCAAGCGACAGCGTGAAGGTATACACCGTATTCCCTCCTCCGCCGCCCGCGCGGGACTTGCCGTAAAAGAAGCAGCTCACGGTACCGTCCTGCGTCGATCCGTCGCGCACCGCGCTGATGCAGGAGGAGCCCGCCCTGATCCCGTCGCGCAGAGGGAGCGTCTTCACGTGGATCCACGTCCTGCCGAGCGCGTCCTGCGCCCGCCAGCTCCCGATCCGCGTCCCGTCCCGATCGAGGATGAACAGGATCATGTACAGCGTTCCGTCCGTCCCCTGCGTGACGAACGGCTTGCATCCCGTGTCCTCTTCCCCCGCGAAAGGGATCCGTTCGTTGAAAACGCATTCCATGCCGCGGTAGACCGCGTGGCGGTACTGCCTGTCCGAATCGAGGTCCGGCTGTCTGCCGGAAAGATCGTACAGGGAATACAGATACGTCACGTGGAGATACCCGTCCGCGTCCAGGAAGACGCTGCCGCTCTGGTTGTTCGTGATGCACGACCAGATCCCCTCTCCTCCGCGTTCCGAGTACGCCGCGTGGATCGTCGTATACGTCACGTTCTCCGGCGAGGTCAGATCGGGAATATGGAAAAGGCGCAGTTCGTCCCAAAGATATTTGTTCTCCCCCGCGTCCCGGAGCTTCGGCTCCAGATCCACCACGTCGTCCCGCTCGCCGACGATATAGGCGCCGCCGTTTCCGTCGGGGAACGGGAACAGATAGCAGTGACGGCGGATCCCTTCGATCCTTTTGTACAGAGCCGGGCAGGACCACGTCTTCGTCTCCATGTCGAAGGTGAACCATGAGAGCAGGAAATCGCCGGAACCGAGACCGCTCGCGCAGAAGGCGTACAGTCTGCGGCGGGCAAAATCGAACATGACCTGCGTATATTTCGAGAACCCGGCGTCGCAGGCAAATCCGGACCTTGCCGCGTACTCCGTCACCGCGTCCGTATCCCGGTCGAAGAGATACACGCTCAGCGTTTCCGGGCAGCAGACGGTGACGACGACATCGCCGCCCGTATCCTGTCCGATATTGACGAGGGGCGTGGAATGGTCCGCCAGATATTCACCGCAGTACAGGATGACGGCGCGGTCGTCCGGGCCGATCTTCGCCACGTAAAACTTGGCGGTGTGGGATTCGTAGCCGAAGTCCGTGACGAACGCCGTGTACGTTCCGCGCGCCGTGTGGACGACGCGCATCTGCTGCCCGCCGTGAGAGGCGTTGTAGGGGCGGCCGGTATGCGTGTTCGTCCGCATCCCGATCCCGGCGAGGACGCTCTCCGCCGCGGAAACGGAGGGGGGGACGATCTTCCGCTTTTTCTCCATATCCGTTCTCCTCCCGCTTATTTCAGAAACGTCACGGTCACGTGATAGACGTCGTTGTCCGTCCCGTACACGAGGCAGTCGACGGTGCCGTCCTCGACCGATCCGCCGCGCGGAGAACTGACCGAGAACGATTCGGCGGTGAAGTCGCCGATCGGCTGCGACGCCGTCAGCGCCCAGCCGTCCTCCGTCTCAAAGTACACGTCGATCTGTGTGTCTTCCTCGCCGAGGCGGCAGACGAGCAGGAACATCGTGCCGTCCGCCGTCTGCGCCATGCGGATCGCGGGACGCCGGATATAGTCGTTGTTCCGCGACGAATTGAAAAGCTGCATCATGCCGGCGGCGGTCTCCTTCGTCACGCCGACGAGCTCCAGCTCCTCGGTGGAAACGAGCGCCGTACCGTCGTACACCGCGTGGATGTGCTTCAGCGTGTCCGCGATCAGCGCCGGATTGCCGCGCCGGTCGGCGTCGTCGAAATCGAAACGGTATACCGCGTAGATCACGTGCAGCTTCCCGTCGGCGTCGACGTACACGTCGCCGCTCTCCGACACGTCGACGACGGACCAGATGCCGTCTCCGCCCTCGGCCTCGTACGGCGGTTGGACCGTGACGCATTTGACCTCGTTCCCGCCGAGATCCGGAATATAGAACAGTTCCACGGAATCCTTGAACGTCCGCGTGCGTCCGTTGTAGGAAAGCCCCTCCGGGATCGGAGAAGAATACACATTCTCCCGCGGGTATACCGTGACGGTATAGCCTCTTTCGTCGCGGATCGTTTCCGCAGGCAGCACGTCGGGGACGCCGCAGACTCTCGTCCCGACGAGGTACGCGCCGCCGTGGCCGTTATACAGCATATAAAGATCGTCCAGGCGGCCGCTTACCGCCGCATCGAAAACGTACTCTTTATCTTTGTCCGTCTGTTTCTGCAAAATCCGGTGCTTCTGCAGATCCTGATCCGACGAGAGCGTGTTCCCCGTCAGTACATAGGGATTCGTTTTCGGATGGAAGAAGACGTACGTCTCACCCTTCTCGGTATCGACGAGGAAGTCCGTCTCCTGCCGCTCCTTTCTTTTTCTCCTCTCCATCATCCAATCCTCCGCCTCATCCGTGTCCGGATCGATGACGTATATTTCGCAGCCGTCCGGCACGCTGACGCAGATCCTGCCGTCCGACAGCCTCTGCATGCTCAGGTACGCGTCCTGCCGGGAAGCATACTCTCCGGAATACAGGATCTTTGTACGGCCGCCGTCTTCTATTTTGACGATATGGAACTGTTCCGCGTCTCCATACACGTAATTGTACACGAACGCCGCGTACGTTCCCTTTTCTGTGCGGATGATCTTCGTCGGGTGGGAATCGCGGTAGGCGCGGGTATCCATCATATGGTCCTGCGACAGATCGAATCCCTCGAACACGTCCACGGGATCGGAACAGCTGTAATCGTCCAGAGAGATCGTGAACACGTGAACGGTATCGGGAGGAGCATAACTGTAGACGAACCCGCTCACGACGTTGTCCTGCGTCGAGCCGTCGCGCGGACTGCTCATGGAATACGCCGTGCCGTCCTTCCCCGTGGAAAGGACCGTCACCGGCGTCCACGTCTTCCCGAGCGGATCCTCCGCCCGGTAGATTTCCACGTTGTCCGTCAATCTGTTCGCGCAGAATACGATCATGTACAAAGCCCCGTCCGTCTTCTGCGCAAGGAGCGGCTTGAAAACGTTGTAACCGGCGTTCCCGTCAAGAAAGCCGAGCTGCTCGTTGTACACGCATTCCATTCCCTTATAGATCGCGTGGCGGTACTGGTATTCGATCCCGCCGCCGCCGAGCGTATACGTGACGTGCAGATAGCCGTCGGCGTCCATGAAGGCGCCGCCGCTGTGCCCCATCGTCGCAAACGACCAGTCTCCCTCGTGACCGTGCTCCCTGTACGCTTCCTGGATCGTCGTCCAGGTGATGTTTTCCGGCGCGGTCAGATCGGGGATGTAAAAGAGCCGGAGCTCATCAAACAGCCATTTGCTGTCTCCCTGGTAGTCCTTCTCCAGCGTCCCGAGGTCGTCCCGCTCGGCGACGATGTATGCGCCTCCGCTGCCGTCCGGAAACGGATAAGCGTAACAATGCCGACGGACGCCCTCGATCCACTTATAGGTGCTGGTCTCCGTCCATCGGCCGCTTTCCATATCGAACGTGAACCATTCGAGCAGAAAATCGCCCGTACCGGCGCCGCCGAAGCAGAACACGTAGATTTTCCGGCCGGCAAAATCGAACATCGTCTGCTGATACCCGGGGGCCTGACCGTCGCCGTGACGCGTGTCCCCCGTGCTGGCAAATACGAGGGGCGACGTGTACTCCGTCATCGCATCCGTATCGTGATCGAACACGTACACGCTCAGCGTTTCCCCGCAGCCGAGAGCGACCACGACGTCGCCGTTCAGATCCTGCCCGATATTGACCGGCGTCGTTCCGCCGGCAGGGTAGTATTCTCCCGTATACAAAAGCGTGACACAGCCCTCGTTATCCGCCTTCATGACGACGAAGATCCCGGTCCCCGTCTGACTCTCGAAATCCGTGACGAAGGCAGTGTACGTGCCGCGTTCCGTGTGGACGACGCGCATCTGCTGTCCGCCGTGGTACGCCGGGTAGGCCTCTTCCCTGTTCAGATTTGTCCGCAGATCGTTCGCTTTGAGGAGGCTCGCCGCCTCGGAGACGGTGATCTCATACCCGGACGGAACGAGCGCCGGTGCGGGCGCCGTGCCGCCGGGATTGTCCGTCGGCGAGGTGCCGTTCGTCGAGCAGGCGGCGAGCGCGGCGAGGAGCGTCGGCGCAAGAAGGGCGGTCAGTGCAAGTGTAAGGATCCGCTTCATGGTCTTATTCTCCTTGTGTGGGATTTGATATGGTTATTGTGCAAACGTCACGGTCACGTGATAGACGTCGTTGTCCGTACCGTAGACGAGGCAGTCGACGGTGCCGTCCTCGACCGATCCGCCGCGCGGTCCGCTGACCGAAAACGATTCGGCGGTGAAAGAGCCGAGCGGCTGCGACGCCGTCAGCGCCCAGCCGTCCGCCGTCTCGGCATACACGTCGATCTGCGCGCCCGCCTGTTGCAGATCACAGACGAGCAGGTATTTCGTGCCGTCCGCCGTCTGCGCCATGCGGACGGAGGAATCCTTCGTCAGTCCGGCGATGCCGAGCTCCCCGCTCGAGACGAGCGTCGCGCCGTCATAGATCGCGTGCATATGCTTCAGCGTCCGGGCGACGAGCGCCGGGTTCCCGGGGCGCTCCGCATCGTTGAAACCGAAGTGATACGCCGTGTAGAATACGTGCAGTTTTCCGTCGGCATCGAGATAGGCGTCGCCGCGGTCCGCCGCGTCGACGACGGACCAGACGCCCCGGGCGCCCTCCGCCTCGTACGGCGGCTCGAGCTCGACGCAGCGCACCGCATCCCCGGCGAGATCCGGGATATAGAACAGCATGAGCGAATCGGCGATCGTCTTCGTGTATCCGCTGTAGGTGAGCGCCGCGGGAAGCGGGGAGGTGTAGCGCGCCTCCCGCGTCACGGCGAGGCGGAAGCTGCCGTCCGCTTCGTACCGTCTTTTGCGGTCGGTGATAACGGGGCGTCCGATCACTCTCGTACCGACGAGATACGCCCCCGCCTTCCCGTCGGAAAGCGTATACAGACCGGTATAGACGTCCGGGATCGTGCGATCGAAAACGTACGCCTTCGGTACGCCGAAGGGCATCCCGTCCGCACAGATGCGGTATCCGGTCAGCGTAAAGGGATTCGTATTCATACAGCACAGCGCGTATTCCGTACCGTTCGCGGCGATGATATCCGTCTGCTGCCGCACAGCCGACGCGCCGCCCGCCGCGATCCGTTCCCTCACCGTGCCGCTCTCCGGGTCGACGGTGATCGCCGTGTCCCCGTCCGGCGGACAGACGACGATCTTTCCGCCGTCCGTACGCCGCATCGTCAGATATCGGTTCTGCCGCGAGACGTAGCTGCCGGAATACAGGACCTTCGTTCCCTCGCCGCCGATGCGGACGACGTGGTATTCTTCCTTCTTGTTTTCATAGTCCCAGGTATCGTAGGTGCGCGGGCCGAAGACGTAATTGTACGTGAACGCGGCGTACGCTCCCTTCTCCGTGTGCACGATCTTCGTCGTGTGGGCGGAGTTGTACGCGCGCCGGTCATGGCGCGGCTCGGTGACGAGATCATATTCCTTGAGGAGGTCCGCCGCCGGAGTCACGGTGTGATCCTTCAGCGACAGCGTAAAGGCATACGCCGTGCAGCGTACATTCCGTTCGTCGTTCCCGTAGAAGAAGCAGCTGAGGACGTCGTCCTGCACGGAGCCGTTCCTCGCCTCGCTGATCGAAAAGGATTTCACGAGCAGCCCCTCCGGGATGCGGACGGTCGCCTCCGGCTTCCATTCTCTGCCGAGCGTGTCCTGTGCGCGGTAGATCCCGATCGGCGCGGCGCCCTCCCGCGCCCACTGCGTGCAAACGATCATATACAGCGTCCCGTCCGCCGCCTGCGTGACGAGCGGTCTGCACCCCGTGCCCCCTTCTCCCGCGAAGGGGATCCGCTCGTTGAACACGCATTCCATGCCGCGGTAGACCGCGTGACGGTAATGATAGTCCTGATCGAGATCGGGGTGCTTGCCGGAGAGGTCGTACAGACAATACAGATACGTCACGTGGAGATATCCGTCCGCGTCCATGAAGACGCCGCCGCACTGGTTGTTCGTGATGGACGACCAGATCCCTTCCGCTCCGCGTTCCGAGTACGCCTCGTGGATCGCCGTATACGTGACGTTCTCCGTCGAGGTCAGATCCGGGATATGGAAGAGCCGCAGCTCGTCCCACAGATACTTGTGCTCCCCCGTATCCCGGAGCTTCTCCTCCAGTTTGACCGTGTCGTCCCGCTCGGCGACGAAATACGCGCCGCCGCAGCCGTCCGGGAATGGATACAGATAGCAGTGCCGCCGGATCCCCTCCATCTTCTTGACGAAGGCGGGGGCGGACCACTGCTTTTTTTCCAGATCGAAGAGGAACCACGACAGGATGAAGTCGCCGGTGCGGACGTCGCTCTCATAGAAGGCGCAGATCCTGCGGCGGGCAAAGTCGAACAGGACCGCCGAATATCCGCCGGAGCAGAAGAACGCGCCCCGCTCGGTATACTGTGTCACCTCGTCCGTATCGCGGTCGAAGATATACGCGTTCAGCGTTTCCGGGCCGCATGCGACGACGACGACGTCGCCGGTCACGTCCTGCCCGATATTGAGCAGCACCTCGGAGTTGTCCGACATGTACTCGCCGCAGTACAGAAGCGTGACGCGATCCTCGGCGTCGATCTTCACCACGTGAAAGTATTCCCTCTCGAACTCGGTGACGACCGCCGCATACGTGCCGCGCGCCGTGCGGACGACGCGCATCTGCTGCCCGCCGTGATACGCCGGAGACGGAAAGCCTTTGTTGATATTCGTGCGCAGGCCGTTTGCGGCAAGGATGCTTTCCGCTTCGGAGACCGTGATCTTCGTTTTATTCTCCATGAGCGATCCTCCCGATCCTCCCATTCTACGCGCTTACAGCGCGAGGGTGACGCTGACGTGATACGCGTCGTTGTCCGTCGCGTAGACGAGGCAGTCGACCGTATCGTCCCGCACCGATCCGCCGCGCGGTCCGCTGACCGAGAACGATTCCGCCGTGAAATCGCCGATCGGCTTCGCCGCCGCGAGCGACCAGCCGTCCGCCGTCTCACGGTACACGTCGATCCGCGCGCCCGCCTCGCCGATATTGCACACGAGCAGATATTTCGTGCCGTCCGCCGTCTGCGCCATGCGGACGGAGGAATCCTTCGTCAGTCCGGCGATCCCGAGTTCCTCGGAGGAAACAAGAGACGCGCCGTCATAGACCGCGTGCATATGCTTCAGCGTCTTTGCGATGAGCGCCGGATTCTCCCGCCGCTCCGCGTCGTTGAAATCGAAGTGATAGGTCGTATAGAACACGTGCAGTTTCCCGTCTCCGTCGAGGTACGCGTCGCCGCAGTTCGCCGCGTCCGCAACGGACCAGATCCCGCGGTCCCCCTCCGCCTCGTACGGCGGCTCGATCCCGATGCACTCCGCTTTGCCGCAGGCGAGATCCGGGATATAGAACAGCGCGAGCGAATCGGTGAGGGTATCCGTGTGCCCGTTGAAGATCAGCTTCTCGGGGAGAACGCCGCAGTACTTCGCTCCCTTTGTCACCGCGAGATACGTCCTTCCCCGCTCGTCCGGCGTGTCCTCGAAATGTGTGATGATGGGACGGCCGCAGATCCTCGTGCCGACGAGGTACGCGCCCTTCTTCCCGTCGGCGAGCGTATACAGACCGGTGTACGTACCGCCCGCCGGCGGATCGAGGCGGTACGTCTTCGGCTCCGCCGCCGTCCCGTCCGCGGCGAGCGCGCCGCCCGTCAGCGTGAAGGGATCCGTATTCATGGAATACAGCGCGTATCGCGCGCTCCCCGAGACGACGGCGTCCGTCTGCTGGCGCGCGAGCTCGGCGGACGGCGCCGAAGCGCGGATCGCCACCTTGTCCGTCTTCGGATCGACGAGGCAGACCGCGTCGCCGTCCGGCGGGAAGACGGCGACGGTGCCGTCCGGCATCCGCCGCATCGTCAGATAGCGGTTCTGATGGGAGTCGTAGCTGCCGGTATGCAGGATCTTCGCCTGTCCGCCGGCGAGCTTCGCAATGACGAAATCCTCCCGCTTTCCGTCGTAGTTGTAGTCGTCGCTGTTGAAATCGTAATAGTAGTTATACACGAACGCGGCATAGGCGCCGCTCTCCGTGCGCACGATCTTCGTCGTGTGGGCGGAACTGTACGCGCGCCGGTCCATGCGGTTGTCGAAGATCAGATCGAAGCCGTCGAAAACGTCCACGGGGCCGGACAGACTGAGATCGTCGAGCGAGACCGTGAAGATATAGACGGTCGACTTATCGATCCTTTCCCCGTTGACCACGCAGCGATAGCAGTAGCAGAAGCAGCTCACCGTACCGTCCTGCGTGGAGCCGTCGCGCGGAGCGCTCATGGAATAGGCGGGCGAGGTGATGCCGCCCGGCAGCGTGAGCGTCTTCACCGGCTTCCATGCCGTGCCGAGCGCGTCCCGCGCCTCATAGATCTCCACTTGATCCTCCCCCGCGGACGCATTGAACGCGAGCATGAACAGCGTCCCGTTTTTGTCCTGCGCGAGGAGCGCCTTATACGGCACGAACGGATCTTTCATAAGGAAGTCTATCTTCTCGTTGTACACGCACTCCATGCCGCGGTAGATCGCATGGCGGTACTGACAATCCGAATCAAGATCCGGGTGCTGCCCGGAGAGATCGACCAGCTGATACAGATACGTAACGTGCAGATACCCCGCCGCGTCCATGAACACGCCGCCGTAATGACCGTTCGTGATCCCGGACCAGATGCCCTCCGCCCCGCGTTCCTCGTACGCCGCGTGGATCGTCGTATAGGTGATATTCTCCGGCGAGGCCAGATCGGGGATATGGAAGAGCCGCAGCTCGTCCCACAGGTATTTGTTGGCGCCGGTGTTTTTCAGCTTCGGCTCAAGCGCGATCGCGTCGTCCCGCTCGGCGACGATGTACGCGCCGCCCTTCCCGTCCGGGAGCGGATAGATATAGCCGTGGCGGCGCAGACCCTCGAACCACTTGTAGCAGCTCCCGTCGCTCCACTTCCCCGTTTCCATATCGAACGTGAACCATTCGAGGAGGAATTCGCCGCTGTACAGACCGCCGAGGTAGAAGGCGTAGATCTTCCGGCGGGCGAAATCGAACATCGTCTGCTGGTAGCCGGGGAGCCAGCGCTTGAAAGAGTTGTCGCTCTTCTGTTCGGTGTGGCTGAACACAGCCTGCGCCGAGTACTCCGTCATCGCGTCCGTCTCGTGATCGAAGACGTACGTGCTCAGCTGCGCCGGGCCGGCGGCGACGACCACGACGTCGCCGTTCACGTCCTGCCCGATATTGACGAGCGTCGTCGAATGATCCGCCTGGTATTCTCCGCTGTAGAGCATCGTAACGCGGTTTTCGTTGTCGATCTTCATCACGCGGAACTTTCCGATCCAGGTCTGTCTGCCGAAATCCGTGACGAACGCCGTGTACGTGCCGCGCGCCGTGTGGACGAGGCGCATCTGCTGTCCGCCGTGATACGCCTGATACGGACCAGCGTGGTTGACATTCGTCCGCATACCGTTCGATGCGAGGATGCTTTCCGCCTCGGAGACGGAGAGTTTTTTCGGGTCCTTTTCCATGATCGTTCTCCTTTTTGATTGATTCAGAATGGAACTGGAACGGCTGTCGCTTCGGTTTCCGCTTTTATTTCGCAAACGTCACGGCGACGTGATAGACGTCGTTGTCCGTCGCGTAGATCAGGCAGTCGACGGTGTCGTCCTGCACCGATCCGCCGCGGGGTGAGGTGATATTGAACGCTTCCGCGGTGAAATCGCCGATCGGCTGCGCGGCGCACAGGGCCCAGCCGGTCTCCGTCCGGCAGTACGCGTCGATCCGCGCGCCCTCCTCGCCGAGATTGCACGCGAGCAGGTACACCGTGCCGTCCGCCGTCTGCGTCATGCGGATCGCCGTATCCTTCGTCATGCCGGGCATATCCAGGATCTCTGAAAACACAAGCGTCGCACCTTCGTATACGGCGTGGATCCGCTGCAGCGTATCGGCAACGAGCTGCGGGTTTTCCCTGCGGTCGTTGTCGTCGAAATCGAAGTGATACGTCGTGTAGTAAACGTGCAGCTTCCCTTCGGCGTCAACGTACGCGTCGCCGCTCTCCGCAAGATCGACGACGGACCAGATACCGCTGTTTCCTTCCGCTTCATACGGCGGCTCGATCTCCACGCGCTGCGCCGTTTTCCCGTTAAGATCCGGGATATAAAAGAGCACGACGGAATCTTTAAAGGCGCGCGTGCGTCCGTCATACACCAGACCCTCCGGAATGGGTGTGTTCACATCCGTCCTGGGGTACATACGGGCGACTCTGCCCGCATCGTCGCGATACCACGTTCCTTTGACCGCCTCGGGTATCCCGACGACCCGGGTACCGACGATATAAGCGGCGCTGTGTCCGCCGTAAAGCATTTCAATATCGTCGATGTGTTCGTTCATCGCCGTATCGAAGATGTACTCCGTGTCGGCATTCGTCTGCTTCTGCAGAAAACCCATCGGCGAGAGCTTATTTCCCATAAGCGTGTAGGGAACCGTCTGTGAGTGGAAGAAAACGTACGTATTCCCGGTATCGGAGTCGACCAGAAGATCCGTCTGCTGACGGGTCTCATTCCGTTTTTTCTCGATCTGCTCCTCTTCCACTTCACCCGTGGAGGGATCGAGAACATATACCTCGCTTCCGTCCGGCGAACAGATATAGATCCTGCCGTCGGGCAAACGCTGCATACTCAGATACTTATCCTGCAAGGAGACGTAATCGCCCGAATACAAAATCTCCGCGCTGCCGTCGTCGCCGATCCTGACGATATGGAACTGCTCCGCGTCCTCATACACATAGTTGTAGACAAAGGCCGCATACGTGCCTTCCTCGGTGCGGAGGATCTTCGTCGGGTGGGAATTATGGAACGCGCGTGTGTCCGCCTTGCTGTCGGTCATCAGATCCAGTCCTTCAAAAACGTCTGTCGGATCCGAGAAGCTGAGATCCTTCAGCGACAGCGTAAAAACATATACCGTGTTCCGGCGGACTCCGGCCGTATGGTAACTGTATACGAAGCAGCTCACAGTGTCGTCCAGCGTGGAACCGTCGCGCATGGCGCTCATACTGAAAGCAGCCACTTGAATGCCGTCCGGCATCTCATACGTTTTTTCCAGCGTCCACGTCTTTCCCAGTTCGTCCTCCGCTCTGTAAACGGAAATCCGATCTTCATCCGTCTGCTGCGTCGCGACGACCATGTACAGTGTTCCGTCCGTCGCCTGCATCAAAAGCGGCTTGAGGGTGACGCTTTTTGCGTCTTCCAAAAACGTCAGCTGCTCGTTGAATATGCATTCCATGCCCTGATAGACAGCGTGACGGCTCTGCGGTTCTCCCCCGCCCCCGTATTTATAGGTGATGTGGAAATATCCGGCGGCATCGACGAACACGCCGCCCTGATGGCCGCAGGTCGCGGTCGACCAGATCCCCTCCTGGCCGCGTTCCGTATACGCCTCCTGAATCGTGGTATACGTGATGCCGTCCGTCGAAGTCAGATCGGGAATGCGGAACATCCGGAGCTCATCCCACAGCCAGGTGGAACCGCCTTTGTACCTTTCCTCGATCGCCGCCAAATCGTCCCGTTCGGCGATGATGTACGCCCCGCCGGCACCGTCCGGAAACGGATACAGGTAACCGTGTCTGCGGACGCCCTTGATCCACGTGTAAAGGCTGTACTCTCCCCACTGTCTGGTTTCCATATCGAACGTGAACCACTCCAGCAGCCAGTCGCCCGTACCCGCGCCGCCGCAGTAGAACTCATAAATCTTCCGGTTTGCAAAATCGAACATCGTCTGGGAATAGCCGGGTAAGCCGGCGTCGGGTCTGACCGGATCCGAACCGCTGGAAAACAGCGCCTGCACCGTATACTCCGTCATCGCGTCCGTTTCGTGATCGAAGAAATATGCGCTCAGCGTTTCGTGTCCTCCGAGCGCCACCACGACGTCGCCGTTCAAATCCTGCCCGATATTGACCGGCGTCGTGCTGGAATCGGCCCTGTAGTCATCCGTGTGCAGAATCGTTACGCGGCCGTCGTTGTCGATCTTCGCCACGACGAAAACGCCGATACCCGTCTGACGCCCGAAGTCCGTGACGAACGCGGTATACGTCCCGCGCTCCGTATGGACGACGCGCATCTGCTGCCCGCCGTGATACGCCGGGTAGGCGCTTTCACGGTTGATATTCGTCTGCAGACCGTTCGCTTTCAGAACGCTGGCTGTATCGGAAAACGAGATATTGTGCGCCGCGTCAGCAAAAACAGGCGCGGGCGGCTCCGTTTCCGGCGGCTCCGTCGCGGGCGCGTCCGTCGCGGGAACGTCCGTCGCCGGGGCGGAGGTGTCCGCCGGGGACGGCTCCGTTCCGGAGCAGGCGGCGAGCACGGCGGGAAGCGCCAGCGCGAAGAGGGCGGTCAGGGCAAGCATGAGGATCCGTTTCATGGTCTTATTCTCCTTGTGTGGGATTCGATATGGTTATTGTGCAAACGTCACGGTCACGTGATAGACGTCGTTGTCCGTACCGTAGACGAGGCAGTCGACGGTGCCGTCCTCGACCGATCCGCCGCGCGGGGAACTGATCGAGAACGATTCGGCGGTGAAGCCGCCGATCGGCTCCGTCGCCGTCAGCGCCCAGCCGTTCTGTGTCTCAAAGTACACGTCGATCCGCGCGTCCGCCTCTTGCAGGTTGCAGACGAGCAGGTATTTCGTCCCGTCCGCCGTCTGCGTCATGCGGACGGAGGAATCCTTCGTCAGTCCGGCGATGCCGAGCTCCTCGCTCGAAACGAGCGTCGTCCCGTCGTACACCGCGTGCATATGCCGCAGCGTCCGGGCGATCAGCTCCGTGTTGCCGGGGCTGTCGACGTCGTCGTAATCGACGTGATACGTCGTGTAGAACACGTGCAGCTTCCCGTCCGCGTCGAGGTACACGTCGCCGCAGTCGGCGACATTCACGGCGGACCAGACGCCGCGGTCACCGTCCGCGTCGTACGGCGGCTCGATCTCCACGCACTGTACGACCGTGTCGTTTGCGACGTCTGCGATATAGAAGAGCATCACGGAATCATAGAAGCGCTTTGCGCGGCCCTGATACTCGAGCGCCTCGGGGTACCACGCGAGATCCGTCGCCCAGATGAGCTCCAGATGTCCCTCGTCCGTCCCGTCGCGCTTCAGCTTCTCGGCGCCGTCGAGATATAGGTACAGATACGTGATCTCCGGGATCCCCGTCTCTCTCGTCCCGACGAGGTACGCGCCCGCCTTGCCGTCCGACAGCGTATAGAGACGAGTGTACCCGGCGGCGAGCTCCGTGTCCGTCGTGAATTCCTTTTTGGAATCCGTATCGAGCGAGCGCCCGTTCGCGGCGATCTCGTACCCGATCATTGTCAGGGGATTCTTGTTCATGTTCGTCTTCGCGGCAAAGAGCGCGTACGTCTTCCCCGTCGCGGGGACGGTGATGACGTCCGCCTGCTGCAGCTCCGACTTCAGCTTGGCGATGGCGTACTCCGTCACCTCGTCCGTCGCCGGATCGACGCGGTACGCCGTGTATCCGTCCGGCACGTGGACCCAGATCTTCCCGTCCGCCGTCCGCCGCACGCTCAGAAAGCGATCCTGCATCGAATCGTATTCGCCGGAGAAGAGGATCTTCGTCCCCTCGCCGGTGATCTTCACGATATGGAACTGCTCGACCTTGTCGTCGCTCCGGGCGGACAGCTGCGAGCCGCCGTACACGTAGTTGTACGTGAACACCGCGTAGGTCCCGTTCTCCGTGCGGATGATCTTCGTCGGATGCCCGGTGCCGTACGCGCGGCGGTCGATCCGGTCGTCCACGATAAGGTCGTACCCTTCAAGGACGTTCTTCACCTCCGTCATGCTCCCGTCCGCGAGGGTCACGTCGAAGGTATATACGGTGCGCAGGGGATTATAGCTGTAGATGAGACAGCTCACGACGTTATCCTGCGTCGAGCCGTCGCGCACGGCGCTCATCGAGACCGACCTCGTATCCGTGATGCCGACGGAGATGACCTTCTGCAGTTCCCATTCCTCCCCGAGCGCATCCTTCGCCCGGTACAGCTCGATCGAGCCGTGGAAATCGTATGCGAGCAGATACAGCGTTCCGTCCGTATCCTGCATGATCATCGGACGGTAGTCCGCGTAATAGCTGTCGTCCCGGAGCGTGATCTTCTCGTTGAAGACGCATTCCATCCCGCGGTAAACGGCGTGGCGATACTCCGCCACCGGTTCGGGCGGTACTTTTGCCCAGTAGATATCCTGAAGCTGATACAGATACGTCACGTGCAGATAGCCGTCGGCGTCCATGAAGACGCCGCCGCGCTGGTTGTCGGTCGAGACGGGCCAGAAGGTCGTCGTGTGCGCGAGTTCCTTGAATCCGTACGCATCCTGCACGGTAACGTACGTGACGTTCTCCGATGACGACATATCCGGGATGTGGAACAGTCTCAGCTCGTCCCACAGCCAGCAGTGTTTCTCGGCGACCCAGAGCTCTTCTTCGAGTTCCACGGCGTCGTCCCGCTCGCCAACGACGTACGCGCCGCCGTCCCCGTCCGGGAGCAGATAGCAGTAGCAGTGCCGCCGGAGCCCTTCGAGGATCACGTACTGACTGCTCTTCGTCCACTCGCACGTCGTCATGTCGAAGCCGAACCATTCGAGGAAGCAGTCGCCGGTCCGGTCGCCGCCGCTGTACATCGCGTAGATCTTTCGCCTCTCGAGGTCGAACATGACGACCGAGTACCCCGGCAGCGTGTATCCCGTGATCTCGTTGATGCTCGTATCCATGCCCAGGCGGCCGTACAGGCCGTCGATTGCGTGGAATTCCGCGTGCGCCGTGTATTCGCCCTTGAGTTCGTCCGTGTCGCGGTCGAACACGAGGACGGTCAGATCCTGCCTGCCGGCGATCGCCACGACGATATCACCGTTGATGTCCTGCGCGATATTGCCCTGCGCTTCCGTCGAGACGTAGCCGCCGACGTAAAGGAGCGTGTTGTTCCCCTCCCGGTCGATCTTGACGACGGCGTACCGCCCGAGCCAGTCCTCGTATCCTCCGTAGGTCGCAAAGGCGGCGTAGGTGCCGCGCTCCGTATGGACGACGCGCGTCTGCATGCCGCCGTGGTACGCTTCCTTCGCCCACTGGGCATTCAGGTTCGTCCGCAGGCCGTTCGCGGCGAGGATGCTCTCCGCCTCGGTGACGGTGATCTCATGCCCGGACGGGACGAGCGTCGGCGCGGGCGGTTCCGTTTCCGGCGCGTCGGTCTCCGGCGCATCGGTCGCCGGCGCGTCCGTAGCAGGAGCGGAAGTGTCCGCCGGGGACGGCTCCGTTCCGGAGCAGGCGGCGAGCGCGGCGGGGAGCGCCAGCGCGAAGAGGGCGTTCAGTACGAAGATGACGATCCGTTTCATAACTTTCATAACAGTGTTCTCCTGAAGTATTTCCGTATCGCGCGTACCGCGCGGATTTTATTGACGCGGGTGTATCCCGCGCCGGGGATGATCGTTCAGCGGGAGCGCCGCCACGCGGCGAGCACGTCCGCGGCGTTCGCTCTCAGGTCGCGCATCGCGTCCTCGTCCGGCGGAAGGAACGGACGGCGGCAGAAGCCGCAGTCGTGCCCCGCCTCGCGGAGCAGCGCCTTGCACGCGCCGATCGCGCCGTAGCGGATGAGCGCCTCGACGACGCGGTTCGCCGTACTCTGGTCGGCCTGCGCCTCCCTGATGCGTCCGGCACGGAAATTCCGGTAGATCGACAGATAGACGTCCGGCATAAGGTTGTACGTGGAGCCGATCCCGCCGTCCGCCCCGGCGGCGAGGCCGGAGAGCAGCATCTCGTCGGAGCCGTTGTAGAAGACGTGCTCCGGATGCTCCGTGCGCAGCCGCTCGAGCAGGAAGAAATCGGAGGACGTGAACTTCATCCCCGCGATGCCGGGGATCGAGAGCAGCTCGTGCAGCTGCGCGGCGTTCAGCGTCATGCCGGTCCGCGCGGGGATGTTGTAGATGATGACCGGGATCCCCGCCGCGTCGGCGATCTCCTCATAGAACCGCTTCACCTCGGGGAATCGGTAGGCGTAGTAGAACGGCGTGACGGAGGAGACCGCGTCCGCCCCCGCCTTCGCTGCGTGGCGGGCGAGCTCCAGCGTCTCGCGCGTGCCGGTGCAGCCGACGTGCGCGATGACCGTGCAGCGTCCCGCCGTCTCTTCCAGCACCGCTTCAAGGAGCGCTTTCCGTTCCTCGACGCTGCACAGCACCATCTCGCCGGTCGAGCCGCCGACGTACAGCCCGTGCACGCCGAAATCCGCCAGGTATTTCGCATGCTTTTTGACGCGCGCCGTATCCAGCGCTTCCCCGTCGTCCGTATATGCCGTCAGAAATGCCGGCATGATCCCGCAGAGCTTTTCCGATTTCATTTTTCTTGTACGCTCCTATTCAATTATGTTTATATAACCCCAGCGTATTATAGCATATCGGAGGGGGATTATCAACCCGTTTCGTCAAGAATTCCCCTCTCCGGCGCACAAAGAAAAGGCAGCCGGGGGGAGACCCGGCTGCCGAAACAAAGACAAGATACACAGCGATCCGCACGCCGCCCGCGCGGACGCGGTCAGTCCACGTCGTAGTTGCCGCCGAACAGCGTATCCGCCGGCGCCTGCGCCGGATGATACGTGCTGTATCCGAGCGGATACATCATGGACAGCTTCATCATATCCTCCTCGTCGAGCGAGAAGTCGTATAGATCGGCGTTGGCGCGGATACGGTCCGCGTGCACGCTCTTCGTGATCGGGCAGACGCCGTACTGGAGCGCGAAGCGCAGGCAGACCTGAGCGCTGGAGCGGCCGTGCTTCTCGGCGATCGCGCAGACGAGCGGATCGCTGAGGACGGCGCCGCATCCGAGCGCGGACCACGCCTCGACGGCCATACCGTGCGCCTGTGACCACCGGACGAGCTCCGGCTGATGATAGCCCGGATGGAATTCGATCTGGTTGACCGCCGGCTTGATCTCCGCCGTCTTCTCCAGCTCGAGGATGTGCTCCGGCAGATAGTTGGAAACGCCGATGGCGCGGATCTTGCCGTCGCGCACCATCTTCTCGAAGCCCCTCCACGTCGCGGCGTTGATCTCCGCCCACTTCGGCGAGGAGACCGGCGTGCACGGCCAGTGGACGAGGTACAGATCGATATAATCCGTGCCGAGCCGGGCGAGCGAGCTCTCGACCGCCGCGATCGTCTTCGTGTAGCCGCGGTCCATGATCCAGTGCTTCGTGGTAAGGAAGATCTCGCTGCGCGCGACGCCGGACGCGCGGATGCCCTCTCCGACGCTTTCCTCATTGCCGTAGCCGGACGCCGTATCGATCGAACGGTAGCCGACCTCCAGCGCCGTCTTCACGCCGTCGCGTGTCAGCTCACCGACGGGGGACTGCCACGTCCCGTAGGCAAGGCAGGGCATCTCGACGCCGCAGTTGAGCGTCACGGAATCCTTGATAGACTGAATTTTCATACGTGCATCTCCTTTATGTTCTGTTGTGGATATTCGGAAATCAGAGACTGCCGATCGAGCGGAAGGCGTCGCGCACGATCGGATCCCGCTCCACCTTCTCCATGAAAACGATGGGACGGCGCGTCCGGTCAAAGGCGTAATGGTAATCGTCGCCGAACACCGGCGCGGGGATCACGGAGAAGGTATACGCCTCCGGAACGGCGAGCACGCCGGGAGCGGCGATGTCCCAGATGACCCGCGCATGACCGACATTGCCCTCGTCGCCAAGGAATTCCGCGGGGAGCTCCTCGCGGAAAAAGCGGCAGGCGGGCGAGTCGCCGCGGATCTCGTTCAGCTCGCTCCGCTCGACGAGGAGCGCCGAGGTGCCGTGGTCCATGGCGGGCAGAAGGACGAGCGGGATCTCCAGATTGAGAAGGAGCTGCCCCGCCGCCTGATCCTGGCAGAGATTGAACTCATACAGATCCCTGTAATCGAGACAGTTCCCGCCGAGCCAGATCACGCAGATCTTTTCGCGGATGGACGGATCGAGAAGCACCGCGGACACGACGTTCGTGATCGCGCCGAGCGAAAGGACGTAGAGCGTCTCCCCCGTCTCGTGCGCGAGGCGGATCAGATCGCGCGCCGCCGGACTGTCGGTCGGACCGAAGCCCGGATTCTCCGTGACCGGCGTACGCGAGCCCTCAAAAACGGGGATCTCGCCCGTCTTCCGGCACCGATCCAGCACGCGGCGCATCTCCGCGCAGCTCTTCTCCATGCCGTCCGCGAAGCCCGTGCTGCGGGCGTTACGGAACGGCGCGGCGTGCAGCGCGAGCACCTCCATCCGCGGGGAGCCGATCGCGTAGGCGACGGCGTACTGATCGTCCATTTCGTTGTAGGTGTCCGAATCGACGACCACTTTTTTGACCCGCGGAGAAGCGATATCCGCAAGGATCGCCCGGGGCGTCAGCATGGCAAGACCTCCCGCCCGTACCGATGATCGCCATCGGTTCTTTCGTTCATTATAGCACGGCGGTCGGATGATGTCAAGCCCTTTCTCCGCCGCTCCGCGTCCGGCGTCACAGCGTCACGCCGTCCTTGAAGATCGCGATCTCCCGGCAGCCGTTCAGCTCGTTTTTCGCCGGCGCGCCGGAGGCGGTATCGAGCACAAGCCGCCAGAAACGCTCGTCGAGCGTCGGATCCGCGTCGAGAGCGGGCGAGGCGTCGAAGTCGATCCACCGCGCCTTTTTCCGCGCGAGCGCGGCGTTGGAGGCGATCTTCAGCGTGGGCACCGGCGCGCCGAGCGGCGTGCCCCGCCCCGTCGTGAAGAGGATCAGCGTACAGCCCGCCGCCGTCAGATTCGTCGAGGCGACGATATCGTTGCCCGGTCCCTCAAGCAGCCACAGCCCCCCGGACGGGATCCGGTCGCCGTATCCGAGCACGCCCATCACCGGCGCGCTCCCGCTCTTCTGCGTGCAGCCGAGCGATTTGTCCTCCAGCGTGCTGATGCCGCCCGCCTTGTTCCCGGGCGACGGATTCTCGTACACGACCTGCCCGTGGCGGACGAAGTATTCCTTATAGCGGCGGATGAGCGAAACGGTATCGTCGAACGCCTCCCTGCTCGCGGCGCGGTCCATGAGCAGCGTCTCCGCGCCGAACATCTCCGGCACCTCCGTCAAAACGGCTGCGCCGCCCGCCGCGGTCAGCCGGTCGGTGAAGCGGCCGACGAGCGGATTCGCGGTGATGCCGGAATAGCCGTCCGAGCCGCCGCACTTGAGCCCGATCCGCAGCTCCGACACGGGACAGGGAACGCGGACGTCCCGCGCCGCGCGCGCCGCCAGCTCGCCGAGCAGGCGCTTCCCTTCTGCGATCTCGTCCTCGACCTCCTGGCAGACGAGGAAACGGATCCGCTCCGGATCCGCGTCGCCGAGGAGCGCGCGGAAGGATTCCATCGTATTGTTCTCGCAGCCGAGTCCGATCACGAGCACGCCGCCCGCGTTCGGGTGGAGCGCCAGACCGCGGAGGATGAGCTGCGTCGTGCGGTGGTCCCCGCCGAGCTGCGAGCATCCGTAGGGATGCGGGAACGCAAAGCACCCGCACTCCGCCGCGAGACGCTGCGCCACGGCGTTGACGCAGCCGACCGTCGGCACGATCCAGATGTCGTTGCGCACGCCGACGCGGCCGTCCGCGCGGCGGTAGCCGAGGAAGGTCTCCCCCGTGTCGACGGGGGCGGGCACCGGCACGGCGCCGTGAAAAACGTACTCGGCGTCCTCCGTGAGAGAGGTCGCCATATTGTCCGTGTGGACGCGCGCGCCGCGCGGAATGTCCGCCGTCGCGTGGCCGATCGGCATCCCGTATTTGACGATATCCTCGCCGGCGCGCACGTCGCACAGCGCTTCCTTGAAGCCCGTTTCCGTATCGACGGCGACGTTGTCCGACGGATGGATCCTGAGCAGTTTCCCCATCTTACTTTTCCTCAAGGAAGCGGTAGAAGGCGGCGCGGTCTCCGCTCATGATCCGCTCGTAATGCGGCTCTGCCGCGTCCGCGAAGGAGGTGAGATCCTCGCCGAAGAGCTCCGTGTCCGCCAATACCTCGCGGAACGTGCCGCGCTGCATGCGCTCGACGCATTCCGGCGCGTCGTCCGGCGTCCCCTTCCGGTAGAAGGCGACGAGCGACGCGAGCGCGAAGGTAAGGCACGCCGGATCCCGGCCGAATTTCTCCCGGTATTCCTTCATCGTCGGCAGGCAGCGCACGCGGAATTTGCTCACGGAGTTGAGCGCGATGGACTGGAGACGGTGGCGGATGAAGGGATTCTCAAACCGCTCGAAGACGGATTCGGCGAACTCGCGGTTCCCGTTCCCCTCGCCGATCGTCGGCAAGATCTCCTCGCACACGCAGCGCTCGATGAACGCGCGCACCGCCGGATCCCGCATCGCTTCGCCGACGGTCGTCAGCCCGTAGAGCAGCGCGCCGGGCACCATGGAGGTGTGCGCGCCGTTGAGGATGCGTACCTTGCGCTTCTTGTACGGTTTGACGTCGTCCGTCCAGATCGCCGGGATGCCCGAGCGGACGAGCGGGAACTCGTCCTCGTAATTGCCCTCCAGCACCCACAGAGCGAACGGCTCCGTCGTGTCGATGAGGCGGTCGCCGCCGCATTCCGCGATCAGCTCGTCCAGGTGCTCGTCGTCGCGGGGGTATCCGGGAGTGATCCGGTCGACGAGCGTGTTCGAGAAATGGTTCTCCCTCTCCAGCCACGCACCGAACCCCTCGCCGAGCTCCCACAGTGCGGTGTACCGCCGCACGCAGTCGTGCAGCGCGTCGCCGTTGCCGTCGATCAGTTCGCAGGGGAAGAGGAGAAAACCCGGCAGTCCGAGACGGTACCGCTCGTACAGAAACGCGGTCAGCTTCGCCGGATAGGACTTCGGCGGACGGTCGTCCTTCGACTCCGTGCCGAGGTATTCGATGCCGGCCTCCGTCGTGTTGGATATGATGATCCTGAGGTCCGGATTCGCGGCGAGCGCCAGAAATCCGTCGTAGTCCTCGTACGGATCGACGCCGCGGGAGATGGAGGTGATCCTCGTCCGGCGGCAGACCGCCTCTCCGTTCTCCATGCCGCGGACGTACAGATGATACGCGCCGCCCTGCTCGTTCAGCGTGCGGATCAGCCCGCGCTCGACCGGCTGGACGACGACCGCCTTGCCCGTGTAGGTCCCGAGCTCGTTCATGCGGTGGAGGAACATATCGGCGAACGCGCGCAGAAATCCTCCCTCTCCGAACTGCAGGACCGTTTCCTTTACGTTGCTCATTGCTGCATCCTTCTTTATATTTTGATTTTTCCGGTTTTTCAGAGATCCCGCCCGGCGGGCAGCCGCCGGACGGGATCCGATCGCACATCTCTCAGCAGAAGGTGATCTTCAGGCAGTTCGTGTACGCGGTCGGCAGCTTCTCGGGCAGCCGTACCGCCAGCTTGCCGAAGCTGCGGGTGAACGGGACGGCGCCGTAACCGAGCAGCCAGACGCTCCCGATCTTGTCCTCCGATCCGAAGGAGCGGAGCACGGCGACGTGATCCTCCGGCGCGCGCATCATGAAGGCGTATACGTTGTCGCCCTTCACGGTGAACCGGTAGTCCGAGGCGCGCCACGCGACCTCGGCTTCCTTGAAGCCGTCGATCTCGACGGCGCTCTCGCCTTCGCCGTTCACGCGCCACGGACGCGTGCCGTACACGCCCTCGCCGGCGACGGCGTACCACGACGCGATCTCCTCCAGCGTCCAGCGTTCCCATTCGTCGATCGTGCCGTCCGGCTTCTGGAGGATGCTGAGCAGCATCGTCCCGTTTTTGGAGATGACGTCGACGAGCATCTCGATGATATGTCCGGGCTTCTTGTACTCCTGCTGCACGTCGTAGAACCAGTTTCCGATGCAGGTGCCGCTCTCCCACGGATCCGGATCGATGCCGGGGAGCTGGCTCTTCTCGACGTCGAGGACGCCGACGCGGCGGACGTCGGGGTTCCGGTCCTTCTGCGTATACACGGCGTTGTTGAAGCCGTACTTTTCGATGGAGCGGTTGTAGAAGTACGACACCAGCTCAAGCCCGTGCCGATGCCCGTCGCTGTCGAACGGAAGACCGCTGTCCGAATACAGGAAATCCGGCGAGAGGCGGTCGATCATTTCCTTCACGGAAGCGAGCCAGTAATCGTGGAACGCCGCGTTCGTCGTCAGCCACGGATGGTTCTCCTCGTTGTGCTCGTAGTTGTCGTAGTAGAAATCGCGGTATTCCGGATCGTTGCCGTCGTACGGCACGCCGGCGTACGGACCGGTCGTGTCCGCGCCCTTATTGTACCGCCACCAGGAGAAGGAGGCCGCCAGATGCTCGCTCAGTCCAAAGGGCATATGCTGCCCCTCCGCCGCCGCCTTCCACAGCGCGCAGATGTCCTTGCCCGGCCCCACCTTCACGGAGTTGAAGCGGTTGATGGCAGAATCGTAGTTGTAGAAGTGATCGTGGTGCGTCGCCTGCGCCACGAAGTACCGCGCGCCGGCGCGGTGGTACAGATCCATCAGCTCCTCCGGATCGAAGTTCTCCGCCTTCCACAGCGCGCAGATATCCTTATAGCCGAACTTCGACGGATGGCCGTAATGCCGGGTATGATATTTATACTGTTTGGAACCCTCGATGTACATGTTGCGGGCGTACCAGTCGCCGTACATCGGGACGGACTGCGGACCCCAGTGCGCCCAGATGCCGAACTTCGCGTCGCGGAACCAGTCCGGCACGCGGTACTGATACAGGGACTCGAAAGAGGGGGTAAATTCCATGATCTCTTCTCCTTTTTTCTCACTCATGCGTCGGCTTTCGGACCGGCGTTCACGATGTTTTCGGGCATATCCGGGTACTTGGCGGCGAAATTCGCGGCGAATTTCTTCGCCAGCGCGCGCGCCGACGCCTCGTATGCGGCCTTATCCGTCCAGACGTTGCGCGGATCGAGCATCTCGGAGGGAACATTCGGGCATTCCTTCGGGATATTCACGTGGAAGATCGGATCGAGCTCGTACGCCACGTTGTCGAGAGCGCCGGAGAGCGCCGCCGTGACCATCGCGCGCGTGTATCTGAGCTTGATGCGCGGAACGGTACCCGCCGCGCCGCCGCACCAGCCCGTATTGACCAGGAAGACGCGGGCGCCGGTCTCCTCCAGCTTCCGTCCGAGCATCGTCGCGTAGACGGAGGCGTTGAGTGGGAAGAAGGGAGCGCCGAAGAGCGTGGAGAAGGTCGTCACCGGCTCGGTGATGCCGCGCTCCGTACCCGCGAGCTTGCTCGTGTAGCCGGACACGAAGTGATACATCGCCATGTCCCGGTCGAGGCGGGAGATCGGCGGCAGGACGCCGAAAGCGTCCGCCGTCAGGAAGATGACCGTCTTCGGCTGTCCGCCGACGCCGGGGATCGCCGCGTTGGGGATGTAATCGATCGGATAACCGGCGCGCGTGTTCTCCGTGAGCGCGGCGTCCGTGTAATCCGGCTTGCCGTCCCCGTCGACGACGACGTTCTCGAGCAGCGTCCCGAAGCGGATCGCGTCGTAGATCTCCGGCTCGTGTTCCCGTTCGAGCCCGATGCACTTCGCGTAGCAGCCGCCCTCGATATTGAACACGCCGTCGGCGCTCCACGCATGCTCGTCGTCGCCGATCAGCTTGCGCGCCGGATCGGCGGAAAGCGTCGTCTTGCCCGTGCCGGAAAGGCCGAAGAAGATCGCGCTGTCCCCGTCCGCGCCGATGTTCGCGGAGCAGTGCATCGAAAGAATCCCGCGCTTCGGAAGCACGTAGTTCATCACGGAGAAGACGCTCTTCTTGATCTCGCCGGCGTAGCCCGTGCCGGCGATCAGCACCTCGTGCGTCGAGTAATTGATGAGGATCGCCGCCTCGCTGTGCACGCCGTCGATCTCGGGGATGCACTTGAAGCCGGGCGCCGCGACGATCGTGTAATCCGGCTCGAAGGACTCGAGCTGCTCCGCCGTCGGACGGATCAGGAGCTGATGGATGAACAGATTCTGGCTCGCGAGCTCGTTTATGATGCGGAAACGCTGCGTATATTTCGGATCCGCGCCCGCGAAGCCGTCGAAAACGAACAGATCCCTGTTCTGCAGATACGCGAGCAGTTTCGCCTTGATCGCGGCGAAGCGATCCTCGCCGATCGGCACGTTGATCTTGCCCCAGGCGATCTCGTCATGGACCTCGGGCGTATCGACGATGAATTTGTCGTCCGGGCTGCGGCCCGTGTATTTCCCCGTCTCCACGACGAGCGCGCCGGTATCGGAGAGGCGGCCCTCTCCGCGCTGCAGCGCCTGTTCTACCAGAAGCGGAACGGAAAGATTGCGGAATACCCGGCCGTTCCCGGCGATACCCAAACAAATCGGTGTCATAGTTTTCATGATTGCGCCGTCCTTTTCTGAAAAAATACTGAGGAACGCGGCCGCCGTCCGTTTCGCGTGCGGCGAAAATGCGGGCGGATACCGTCTTCACTTTCATTATACTGTGAATTTGTGAATATTTCAACAGGCGCGCGCGAAATTCCCGGTGAAGAGATGAAATTTTGCGGGAGGGGGGAAACGCAGACAGCTACCGTTGTGGAAGGAAAGGCGATCGCAGTCATCGGGAACTCCGGTCCCCGCGCTTCGCCGAAGCTCGGCGGCGGCGCTCGTCAGCTTGTGCGAAGCGTAGGCTCTGAGTCGGTTCGACTCGTCAGAAAGAGGGCGAGGGTGCCTTTGGCACCCTCGCCCTCTTTCTGGTGGGTCATCGGGGACTCTGAACCCGCGCTTCGCCGAAGTTCGGCGGGATCGACCGTCAGCTTATGCGAAGCGCTATGCGATCTTTTTTCGCGCACGCGCGCAAAAAGACGCGGGGCTCTGAGTCGGTTCGACTCGTCAGAAAGAGGGCGAGGGTGCCTTTGGCACCCTCGCCCTCTTTCTGGTGGGTCATCGGGGACTCGAACCCAGGACCAACCGGTTATGAGCCGGTAGCTCTGACCAACTGAGCTAATGACCCGTTCGTATCGCGCGGCGTATCCGTACCGCCGCGGGTATCATTATATCACAGCGTCCGCGCTTTGTCAAGGGGGACGTCGCCGCCGCGCTGCAGGCGGCGGCGGAAGAGAGCGAGCAGGACGAGCTGGATCGCGCTCGCAAGGATCCACGACGCCGGATAGCAGAGAAACAACATCCAGAGCGTGCGATCCGCCGCGAAAACGGTCCAGATCCACACGATCCGCGATAGGCACACGCCGACGAGCGAGGCGACCGTCGGAGAGAGCGACGCGCCCATGCCGCGCAGCGTGCCCATGAGCGTCTGCAGCACGGCGCCGAGGAAATACGTCGTCGTGACCGCCAGCATGCGGATGGAGGTATATTCCAGCACCGTCTCCAATTCCGCCAGCGTTTCCTCTTTACTGCGGAGGAAGAGGGAGATCAGCGGGACGCGGAAGACGTACATGACCGCGCCGACGAGGAACGTGATCCCGGCGGAAAGCCCGACGCAGATCGCGGTGATGCGCCGCAGATCGCCGTACCGGCGGGCGCCGACGTTCTGTCCGACGAACGCGAGCGACGCCTGCCCGAAGGAGGTGCAGAGGATATTCAGAAAGCTGTCGATATTGTGCGCGATCGTGTTCGCTTCCACCGCGAGCGAGCCGAAGGAATTGATCGAGGACTGGATGAGCACGTTCGAGATTGAGAACGCCGCGGACTGCAGTCCGGCGGGGATCCCGATGCGCATGATCTCCTTTAACTTCCCCCCGTCGATGCGCAGTTTGCCCCATTCGAGCCGGCAGGCGTCCCCGCGGCGGCGGAGGAACGATACGAGGAGCACGGCGGACAGGTACTGCGAGACGGTCGTCGCCGCGGCGACGCCGGTGACGCCGAGCCGGAACACGGCCGCCGTCAGCAGATTGAGCACGACGTTCACGGCGCCGGCGATGACGAGATACCGCGTCGGATGACGGGTATCCCCGCTCGCGCGGAGCGCGGCGGCGCAGAAATTGAACACGAACATGGCAGGAACGCTCAGAAAATAGATCCGCATATACCGGACCGCGAGGTCGATCACGTCCTCGGGCGTGTCCATCCACGAGAGGAAAAGAGGGCATCCGAAGAATCCGACGAAAAGAAGCGCCGTGCCGCCGAGCAGCGCCGTCAGAGCGGCGGTGTGCACCGTGCGGGAGACCGCCTCCCGATCCCCGGCGCCCTGCCCGTGCGACACGCAGACGCTGACGCCGACGCCGAGCCCGAGGAACACGTTGAGGATCAGCTGGATCAGCGAGGTGGTCGAGCCGACGGCGGCGAGCGCGCCGTCTCCGGCGAACCGTCCGACGACGATCGTGTCCGCCGTATTGAAGGCGAGCTGCAGAAACCCCGATACGATCAGCGGGAAGGTATACCGCAGGATCGTGCCGGCGTAGGGGGCGTGCAGCATATCCAGTTCCTTGTCCCGCATCGGCGGCATCCTCCTTTCCCCGTCCAATCGGGTACTCCCGTCAGGGATCCTCCTCCGCCTCCCCGCGGCGTTCTCCGTCCTCCGTCTGCGCCGCGCCGCGCAGGAGCCGCCGTTTGCGGATATAATACAGCACGGCGAGCATGAGGATCGTCGCGATCCAGGAGAGCGGATAAGACAGATACAGCACGTACAGCGTCCTGTGCACGCGGAACGCCGTTTCGATCCACACGATGCGGAGCACGCATATCCCGATGAGCGAGATGGCGGTCGGCCCGACGGAGGAGCCCATGCCGCGCAGCGCGCCGCTCACCACCTCGACGATCCCGCACAGAAAATACGTCGTCGCGATCACGCTCAGCCGGATCGTGCCGTATTCGAGCACGTACGCCTCTCCGGGACGGTACAGGTAGATGAGCGGCTCGCGGAAGAGATACACACCCCATCCGACGGCGAGGCCGATGACCGTCACGAGCACGATGCAGGCGGTCATGATGCGTCGCAGCCGTTCGTAGAGGCGCGCGCCGACGTTCTGCCCGACGAACGCCATCGCGGCGTGGCAGAACGCGTTCATCGACACGTAGATGAAGCCTCCGAGATTCGCCGAGGCGGCGTTCCCCTCCATGACGAGAGAACCGAAGGAATTGATCGACGACTGGATGAGCACATTCGAGATCGAGAAGGCGACGGACTGGAGCCCCGCGGGGATCCCGACGCGCAGGATCGCCAAGAGCTTGCTCCGATCCAGGCGGAGCTTCGCGATCGAAAGGCGGCAGGCGCCGCGGATACGGAAAAGGTATCCGACGGTCAGCGAAGCGGACAGGCACTGGGAGGCGACGGTCGCGATGGCGACGCCCGCCACGCCGAGCCCGAACGCGATCACGGTGATCAGGTTGAGGATCACGTTGAGTACGCCGCCGGCGACGAGGAACGCCGTCGGGTGCTTCGTGTCTCCGGACGCGCGCAGAGCCGACGCGCAGAAATTATACACGAGCATCACCGGCATCCCGATGAAGTAGATGCGCATATACAGCGTCGCGTGCTCGATGACGTTGTCCGGCGATCCCATCCACGCAAGGAACGTGCGGCATCCGAAGAATCCGATGCCGAAGACGACCGCCCCGCCGATGAACGCCGCGAGCAGCGCGGTATGGACGATGCGGGAAACGGAATCCCAGTCGGACGCGCCCCACGCGTGCGCCACCGATACGCTGACGCCGATGCCCAGCCCGAGGAACAGATTCGTGATCAGGTTGATGAGCGCGCCGGTCGAGCCGACCGCGGCGAGCGCGTCGCCGCCGGCGTACCGGCCCACGACGATCGTATCCGCCGCGTTGAAGGCGAGCTGCAGAAGCCCCGACAGGATGAGCGGAAGCGTGTACCGCAGGATCTTGCCCGTCACCGGACCGTGCAGCATATCGATTTCTTTACCAGCCATTGCTTCTCCGAAAAACGGCAGTCCCCCGCGGAGCGGGGGACTCGTCCGATGATGTATGCTCTCTCAGTCCCGGACCGTTTCAAGCAGCCTGCGCTCGGCGGCGGGGCACCAGAGACCGCCCGCCTCCCGGCAGATCCGATCCAGATCGGCGAACAGCGCGGCGTTCTCTCCGCCCTCTCCGGCGAGGCGGCCGAAGTCCTCGATCGCCGTCAGCGGCAGCGTGACGTGCGTGTAGATCAGTTTCTTCGCGCCGCGGATGTGCGGCAGGTTCATCGTCGTCTCGGCGGCGGCGTTCAGCCCGCCGACGTGCGTGACCATCCCGGCCGGATTGATCCGCTTCTGCTCCATCAGCTTCAGCGCTTCCTTCATATCGTCGGTGTTGCCGCCGGAGGTCCCGACGATGTGCGTCGAGCCGTAATGGACGTTGTAGAAGTTGAAATTCGCAGAGAAGTTCGGATCCGTCGGTCCGGCGAAGAAGTTGAGGCAGCCGTCGCGCGAGAGCAGCGCGTCCGCCATCTCGACGACGGGGCGCACCGGCGCGTACACGAAGACGTCGTTGAAGCCCGCGCCGTCCGTCAGCGACCGCAGATACTCCGTCGCGTTCTCAAGCTTTCCGGTATTGACGAAGAGGAGCGTCGTCCCCTGCTCTGCCGCCTTCTCCGGCGGCAGGAGCTCCGCCGCGCGCGCGAGGCGCGCGTCGTCCAGATCCGTCACGACGAGCAGGCGCGGCGGATGCGCCAGACCGTGCAGCGCGTAGTCGGCGCAGCCGAGACCCATCGGGCCGGCGCCGGCGAGGATCGCCATCGTTCCGCCCGGGACCGGCTCCATCGTATGGACGTACGAGCCGGGCTTCACGTGATAGTTCGCATGGAAGCCGCCGACGATGCAGGACATCGGCTCGGCGAGGCTGCCGTAGAAGAAGGCGTCGCCGCCGTACGGCAAAAGGCATCCGAGCTCCATCACCTCGTGCGGGATGACGACGTAGGTGGCGTCGCCGCCGATGTACGGATAAGAATATCCGGGCGCGGCGAGCGATCCCTTGTAATTGAGCGCGGTCTGGATGACGAAGCGGTCGCCGACGTGGAACTGATCCTTCCACTTCGCGCCGATCTCGATGAGCTCGCCGCAGAACTCGTGTCCGGTGATGATCGGGTTCTCGGCTACGTTGTCCGGTACTCTCTTGTGATTCGCGCCCTGCACCGCCGCCTTGTAGGTGGACATGCAGATGCTGTCGGAAACGACGCGCGCGAGGATCTCGTCCTCGGCGATGGGCGGAAGCTCGAACTCCTCGAGCCGGAGATCCATGGCGCCGTACAGGCGGACTGCTTTCGTTTTCATGCTTTCACACTTTCCGGTTTCCCAAAAATTATCGAATATATCGTCGCTCCGCGTTACCGCCGGAGTTCCGTGAAGCCGATCTTGCGGCGGACCTTGGACAGCGTGCGCTGCGCGTCGTGCGCGGCGGCGGCGGCGCCGTCTTTCATGACCTGCTCCAGATACGCCTTATCCGCGGACAGACGGGCGAATTCCGCCTGGATCGGCGCGAGCGCGTCCGCGCACGCCTCGCCGACGGCGGCCTTGAAATCGCCGTAGCCGCGCCCGTCGAATTCCCGCTCGATCTCCTCCATCGACGCGCCGGTAAAGGCGGAGTACACGGACATGAGGTTCTCGATGCCCTCCTTGCCCTCGCCGCGGCGCACCTCGCTGCCCGAATCGGTGACGGCGCGCTTGAACTTGCGCAGGATCACGTCGCGCGGATCGAGGATGCGGACGACGGCGTTCTCGTTCTCGTCGGATTTGCTCATCTTCTTCGTCGGCTCCGCGAGCGACATGATCTTCGCGGTCGTCTTCGCGATATAGCCCTCCGGCACGACGAACGTGTCGCTGTACACGCCGTTGAAGCGCATCGCGATATCGCGCGCCAGCTCCAGATGCTGCTTCTGATCGACGCCGACCGGGACGAGCTCCGTCTGATACAGAAGGATGTCCGCCGCCATCAGGACCGGGTAGGTGAAGAGCCCGGCGTTGATGTTGTCCGCGTTCTTCGCGCTCTTGTCCTTGAACTGCGTCATGCGGGACAGCTCGCCGAACATGGCGTAGCAGTCGAGGATCCAGCCGAGCTCCGCATGGGCGGAGACGTGGCTCTGCACGAAGAGCACGTTCTTCGTCGGGTCGAGCCCGCAGGCGATATAGAGCGCGAGCGTCTCGTACGTGCGGCGGCGCAGCACCGCCGGATCCTGCCGGACGGTGATCGCGTGCTCGTCCACGACGCAGTAGTAGCAGCGGTATTCGTCGGAAAACGTCCGGAAATTCTGGATGGCGCCGAGATAATTCCCGATCGTCAGCATGCCGGACGGCTGGACGCCGGAAAATACGACTTTTTTGTCCTGATACATAGTTGACACCTCAAACGAGCGATGCGCCGTCCGTTTCCCGACGGACGATACTCACAGTATTATACATCAGCGGCCGATGCTTGTCAAGGCGCACGAGAAAATCCGCCCGGAATCGGTCGAAACTTACCGCAGGATCGCGGGCGGACCGGCGTGACGAAAGAGTTCCTCAGCCGTGAGCACGACGGACGAGCGGCGTCCGCCGTGCGTCGAATCGAAGGAGAGGAGCCGTCCGCTCGGGCTCCAGCGCACGTGCAGATCGCAGCGGATGTCGACGTCGTCCGGGATCACCGTATCCGCGCGCACCGGCTCCGTCATGACGCCCCGCTCCGTGTCGATCAGCCAGAGGCTGCGCGTCGCGCCGCGTTCGCCGCCGGGATAGCTGTCCCCGACGATCCACCGCCTGTCCGGGGAATAGCTGCAGTGGATGTCCCACGTCGGGTTCGGCTCCGGCAGGGGGGAGATCTCTCCGGTCTCGCTGTCGATGAGGACGAGGCAATAGTCGGTCCGCTCCGGGCTGACGGAGGACACGATGAGGATCTCGCGGTCGTTCTTCCAATAGTAGTGGGAATTCACGCAGTAGTCGGTGAGTTTTTTCATCCTGCCGTCAAGATCCGAGACGAGGAGCATCGTCCGCCAGCCGCTCTGCCCCGGCTCGGGAAAATTGCGGACGAGGAGAAGGAAGCGGTCGCCCGCCCCGTTGAAGGTGACGCAGTTCACGACGAGCTTTCCCTCGGAGCAGGGCGGCTGGGGAAATTCCCGCCGCAGGCGCGCGTAGCTTACGACGAGGCGGGTCCCGCCGGTCTCCGTGTCCGTCAGGAATACCCCGTCGTCCTCCGGCGCGCGCACGTCCGAGAACGGATCGGGGACGCCGGCGTAGCCGTACCCGGGTCGGAAATCGCAGATCCGGCTGAAGTTCACGGAGAGCAGGCGGCGTCCGTCCCGCGACACGTCGGCGGCAGGCGCGGGCAGTCTCCGCCTCGCGCCGCTCCCGATATCGAGGATCTCCGCGGCGAAGCCGGAGGGCGTTTCGGGATCGCGGACGTTATAAAGGATCTGCCGGTCGCCGCCAAAGCGGCGCAGCATGGCTCCCTGCTGAAAGTTCCACGCCGTACTCTCCGCGTATCTCACGAACGCGCCGGTCTCCAGATCGACGGCGCCGAGCTCCGCCGTGTCGTCCGCTCTGGGACGGCGGTCCATGAAACGGACGCGGTGCATGAGATGGAAGCGTTCGGAGGAATCGAACGGCTGCAGATCGTAGTAGCCGAAAAAGTACTGGAACCCGTCGTCGGGCGTGAAAACGCGCATGGCACAGCCTCCGTCGAAAAACGATTTGTCAGATGAGCATCGTCAGAGCGCCGTGCAGGATCTCCACAGTTCCCTCCCGGACGTCTCCGCCGTATTCCCCGTCCACCGTCCACGCCAGCGGCGCGCCGCAGGAGAAGGAGATCCGGCCCGTCTGGAAGTGATACACGTGCTCCTCGTCCGCCTCCTGCGTGATGAGGATATTGATGAGGCTCTGGTGATCCGCCGCCGTCTTCGGCGTCCGGATGAGCGTCACCTCCATGAGTCCGTCGTCGAGGCGGGCGTCGTCGTTGATCGGGAGTTCGAAGCCGCCGACGGTGCGGGAGTTCGTCATCATGCCGTAGATGAAATCGTCCTCAAGCTCCCGGCCGTCCCAGGAGAAGCGGATATGATAGCTGCCGACGCGCGCGAGGCTCTTCGCGCCCTCGAGCATATAGGCGAGTTTGCCGAAGCTGTTCTTGAGCGAACGCGGCGTCTGGTAGGAAGCCTCCGTGAACAGCCCGAAGGCGGACACGTACACGAACGGCTTTCCGCCGAAGTATCCGAGATCGATCGGCTCCTCGTGCCCGAGCGCGATGCGGCGCGCCGCCTCCAGCGGATCCTTCGGGATCCGGCGGGTCGAGGCGAAATCGTTGACCGTCCCGCAGGGGATATAGCCGAGGCGCGCCGGGATCCCCGCCGCGCGCACGGCGCCGGCCGCCTGGCTGAGCGTCCCGTCGCCGCCGCAGCAGACGACGGTGTCGTAGAGCGCGCCGTCCGCGGCGATCGTCCGCTCCGCGTCGTCGCCGTCCTGCGTCACGCGCACCGTCACGTCGTAGTCCGCCTTGATGAAGCAGTCCACGATATCGAGCAGACTGGCGCCGACCGTCGTCCGTCCCGCCACGGGATTCACGAGAAGAAGAAGTTTTTTGTCACACATACCGATCCTTTCCGTACCGCGCGGGCGGTCGTCCCCTGCCGTCGTTCACCGCGCACGTCATAACGTACCGTGTATATTATAGCATGTTCCGGCGGCGGTTGCAATCCGTCCGCGCGGAACTTTTCCGAAAAATCCCTTGCCTTTTCCCGCGATTTCCTGTATAATTGTCAAAGATGCGATCCGCTCTCCGGGATGTCCGGACGAAGGAGGAACCATGACGGAAGTACTCGTTCACGCCGACGGCACGCTCGTCAAAGGAAGGACGGGGTATCCGCCGCTTTCCGCCGTCACGGACGGCGACGCCGCACCGTCCGCTCGGAGGGCGCGCCGCTCGTGATATGCGGGAACTTCAACGGCTATAAATTCATGACGTACGCCTTCACGACGGACGAGGACACGGACGCCCCGATCGTCATGACGGCGTTCCGCCGCAAATTCTCCGTCCATATCGACAGAAAGTGATCCCCCATCACGCAAGGAAAGGAACGGTATCCCCATGAATCAGGAACCCACACCCACCCCGTCTCCCGCCCGCCGCCACTGCCCGCGCTGCGGCAGGATCCTGCCCGACGACGCGCTCTTCTGCGGCGACTGCGGCATCTCTCTTGAAACGGGGCTGACCGCCCCTCTCGCCTCCGAGACGCCCGCGCTCGATACGGAACCGCTCAGCGTCGGCGATTATCTGATGATGCGGATCCTGTCGATGCTTCCGGTCATCGGAGTGCTGCTCCTCCTCGTGTGGGCGTTCAGCAGCGTCGGCAGTCTCCACCGCCGGAATTTCAGCCGTGCCGAGCTGATCCTCACCGTCGCCGGACACCTCCTGTTCCTATTCTTCCTCATCGTGGCGTCCCGGTATTTCTGAAACGAAAAAACGCGCTCCGTGCATACGCTCCGTGCCGTCGGGGGATACTGTCTCATCCCGACTGCACGGAGGTGTTGTTTATGAAAGCGATCCGCGTAACGGCGGCGCTCTGCGCGGCGGTGCTCGCCGCCGTCTGCATCCTGTCCTGCCTGCCGATCCACGGCGAGGAGGAGATCTACCGCTCGGTGCTCCGGCTCCACGTGCTCGCCGTCTCGGACGAGCCGGAGGAACAGTCGCGCAAACTGCGCGTGCGCGACGCCGTGCTCGACGCGCTCCGGGAGCCGATGGCGGACGCCGTCTCGCTCTCCGATGCGCTCGAACGCGCGCGCGGCGCGCTGCCCGCCGTCCGCGAGGCGGCGCAGCGCGAGGCGGGGGACGTCCCCGTCACGGTGACGCTCGGGCGGGAGACGTATCCGACGCGCGTGTACGGATCGTACGCGCTGCCTGCCGGCGAATACGCCTCCCTGCGCGTGACGCTCGGAGAAGGCGAGGGGCGCAACTGGTGGTGCGTTCTGTTCCCGCAGCTCTGCACGGCGCGGGCGGAGGACGACGGAGAGGAGGCGTTCCTTGCCGCGGGCTTCACGCCGGAGCAGGTGCGCGTCATCAGAAAGGGCGGAGGAACGAAGTACAAGATCCGTTTCCGCCTCCTTGAGATCCTCTCGGAGACCTTCGGATTCTCTTACTGAACGAAAACGAAAGAAGCGGTCCGCCCGGCGGACCGCTTCTTTATTCTGCTATTCTGCGCATTTCACGCTTCCTCAAGCTCCATGAAATAGAGCGAGCCGTCCCCCCGCTTGACGATGAGGACGAAGTATTCCGGCGAGACGATCCCGTCGACGCGGTTGCGGAACCACATCCGGTACGTCCGCTCCGTCTCCTCCAGCCGGAGGACCGTCACCGTCACCTCGCTCGGCTGCGGATTCGCCGCCGTCGTATAGGCGTCGATCTTGTCCAGATACTGGAAGAGCGCGCCGCTGCGGTTCGCGATCTTCTCGCTGCCGCCGAACGTCGCGTAGACGACGGACTCGAAATCCGCCGCCGGGATGAGGACGCTGAGCTGCATCTGCGGATACGCCTCGGCGGCGCGGTCGATCAGCGCGCGGTTGCCCGCGTACTGCGCGTAATTCTCCTCGAGCATCCGGTTGAGCACGGCGTCCCGGCACGCCTGCGCCGCCTCCCGCACGCCGGAAAACGGATTCAGATACGGCGTGTTGACGGTCAGCGAGCGCGTCATGGCGGCGAGGCGCTGCGCCTCCTCTCCCTCCGTATCGAGCACGGCGAGCGTCTCCTCGCCGCGGTAGTTGTGCGTATCGAAGCCGAGCCGGGAAAGCAGTCCCTCCGCGGCGCAGCCGGAGAGCACGAAAAACAGCAGAAAAAGCGCAGGGAACGCCGCGTGATATCCTACCCTTTTCACGGTGCTTCCCTCCGCTTTCACGTTATGATATAGATTTCCGGGCACCTCTGCCGCTTACGGCGCGAGCGCCGCCTTCAGCGCGGCCTTCACGTCCGCGTACATATACAGCGAGCCCAGGCACAAAAGCGGTCTGCCCGTCTGCGCGGCGTGCGCCGCGGCGGCGGCGACGCCCTCCGCCAGCTCCGCATACGCCTCCGCCTCGACACCGCGGTCGGAAAACAGACGCGCGGCGTCCGCGGCATCGAGCGAGCGGGCGTTGTGCGGCGTGACCGTCGTGACGTGAGAAGCATACGGCGCGAGGATGCCGATCATCCGCGCGTATTCCTTGTCCGCCATCACGCCCATCAGCATCTCGACGCGTCCGTCCGGCGTCCGCGGCGAGAGCAAAGCGCGGATGTTCTCCGCCGCGCCCGCGATGCCCTGCGGATTGTGCGCGCCGTCGTAGACGACGAGCGGCTCGCGCGACAGGATCTCAAAGCGCGCCTTCCAGCGTGCGCGGGCGAGTCCCTGCCGGACCGCCGCCGTCGGGATACCGCATCCGCTTTCGCGCAACAGGCGCACGGCGGTCAGAACGAGCGCCGTATTGCGGACCTGATACAGTCCCCGGAGCGCGACCCGCACCGGCTCTCCCTCAAAGCGAAAGCGCGTTCCGTCCAGGCTGACGGACACGTCGGATATTTTATCAAACGGCACGCGTACGTACGGGCTGCCGCGCCGGGCTGCCTCCGCGCGGATGACGGCTTCGGCGTCCGCGTCGCCCTCTCCGAAAAGGACGGGCACGCCGGGCTTGATGATCCCGGCCTTCTCCGCGGCGATCTTCGCCGTGGTATCGCCGAGGATCGCGCAGTGATCGAGCGCGATGCCGGTGATTATAGATAAAACGGAGGTGGAGATCACGTTCGTCGAATCGAGCCGTCCTCCGAGCCCGCATTCGAGCACCACCCAGTCGCATCCCGCGCGGGCGTAGTATACGAACGCGATGGCCGTGATCAGTTCGAACTCCGTCGGGCTGTCCTCCATCTGCTCCGCCTGCGCGCGGACGAGCTCCGTCGCGCATGCGAGATCCCGGTTCGTGATCGGTCTCCGGCCGAGCATGATCCGCTCGTTGAACCGTTCCACGAACGGCGAGGTGAACAAGCCCACCCGGTACCCGGCGGCGCCGAGGATCGACGCGAGCATGGCGGAGGTCGAACCCTTGCCGTTCGTCCCGGCGACGTGGATGAAGCGGAGCCGATCTTCCGGATGCCCGAGCCGCTCACACAGCTCGGCGATCCGGGAAAGTCCGGGACGGCTGCCCTTCCAGCTTACGGAATGGATGTATTCGAGCGCTTTCCGATACGTCATACGACCGCCTCAGAGACGAAAGGATTTTTTGAGCGCGTCCCGCAGCGGGACGAGCAAAGGCAGGAAGATCAGATTGACCGGCACGAGCATCGCATACTCCGGCAGACGGTACACGAACCATCCCCAATACGTCCTGCTCTCGTACAGGATGCTCACCCACAAGGTATCGACGAACAGGCCGATCAAAACGCAGTTGATGCCGACGACCGGGAGAAAATGCGGAAAATACTCCACGGTATCCCGATGCAGAAACCATCCGTACACGGCGCCCTTCAGCGCCGCCGTGACCGTAAATCCCACGAAATACGGGCCGAACGGGAAGAGCAGCGCGCCGATGAGATCCGCCAGCCCGCCGACGGCGGCGCCGGCGGCCGGACCGTACAGCATCGCCGCGAAGGCGACGGGAACGAAGGCGAAGCCGATGATCCACCCCGCCGTATGGATGGAGGCAAAGCGGTTGAGTACCACGCTCAGCGCGGTCAGCATGCCGAGGATCGCCAGTCTTCTCGCGTCGACGGCGATGCGGCGGCGATCTTTCTTGTCCGTGTCGTTTTTCAAATCGATTCCTCCCGTGGATCTGCATACAGAATCTCCTGCTGTACCGATGCGAGAGGAATACTCCGGGCATCACAGTGGGATTCGGCCGGCGCACCGCAGAGGACGCCTCTTTCGTCCGGCGGACAACTCCCCGTTCCTCCGGCACTTGACGCGCGCCGACCTACTCTGTCGCTATCATTATAGCACAGCGGCGGGGAAAATGCAAGAGCCCGCCGCAAAGAACGGCGGGCTCCGTCGGACGTCGTCGGTTCACCGCGTCTCGTCCGCCTCGTCCATCTCTCCCATCAGCTTGCGGTTGAATTCCTCGGCGGTATTGTAGCCCATGCGCTTCTGACGGTTGTTCATGGCGGCGATCTCGATGATAATGGCGAGGTTCCGCCCCGGACGGACGGGGATCGTCATCGACGGGATGCGGATCCCCATGATGTCCACCGTCTCCGAATCGAGTCCGAGACGGTCGTACATCTTCCCCTGCACCCAGTTCTCGAGCTGGATCACGAGCTCCACCTTCTCGGTGACCTTGACCGCGCCCATGCCGAACAGACGCCGCACGTCGACGATGCCGATGCCGCGCAGTTCGATGTAATACCGGATCAGCTCCGGCGCCGTGCCGATGATCGTCTTGGCGGAGACGCGCTTGAGCTCGACCGCGTCGTCCGCGATGAGCCGGTGCCCGCGTTTGATGAGTTCGATCGCAGTCTCGCTCTTGCCGACGCCGCTGTCGCCGAGGATGAGCACGCCCTCGCCGTACACCTCGACGAACACGCCGTGCCGCGTGATGCTCGGCGCGAGCGACAGCGTCAGAAACGCCATGATCGCCGCCGTGAAGCTGCTCGTCGCCTGCGCCGTATGGAGGACGGGCACCTCGAAATAGGCGGACAGTTCGAGGAATTTCGGCGTCGGCAGATTTCCGTGCGTGAAGACGACGGTCACCGGCTTGTGCGAAAAGAAATCCGTCAGCCGGTCGTTCGCCTCCTTCTCCGGCAGGCTCGCCAAGTACGAATACTCCGCCTTGCCGAGGATCTGGATCCGTTCCGGCTCGAAGTGCTCGAAATACCCGGTCAGAGGAAGTCCCGACCGCCCGACGTCCGCGATCCGGATCTGGATCTGCTTCGCCTCGCAGGGAAGATAATCCGCCTCCAGCTTCAACTCGTCGATCACGCTCTGCAGATCGATCGAGCGTATCATATCCGCCATGTCCTCAGCCTCCCGTCCGCGCCGCCCCCGGCACGTTTTCTGCCTGTATTATAGCACAACCCCGGCGGCGTTGCAAGAGGGCAGCCGCTTTTGTGCCGTCGTTCACGGTATGTTCACGATTATTTCATACCGGAGACGAAGAAATTTGTTATAATAAGGCATCATCATCCGTACGCCCCGCCGAAAGGAGTGACGAAGCCATGAACGTTTCCCGTCCGCGCACAAGGATCGCGGCGCTCTTCCTCCTCGTCGCCGTATGCCTGAGCGCCTGCTCCGGCATCCCGAAGAGCACGAAGGAGGAGCTGACCGCCGTCGCCTCCGTCGGCGGATACGAGGTCTCCTACGAACAGATGCGCTACTTCGTGCTCAATCTCATGCGCGACGAGGCGGCGGGCGACGAGACGTACTGGACACAGGAGCGCGCCGCCGAGGAAGCGCCGGCGCTCTACGCCGAGGCGCTCGATAAGATGAAGCCGTCGTACGCGATCCTTTCGCTGTGCGCCGAGTACGGCATCGATCCGGAGAACGGTGCGATCACCGATCTCGCGGACGTGCAGGTCAAGAGCTTTATCGACTCCTTTGAGAGCACCGCGGACTACGTCGCATCGCTGCGCGGCAATTACCTGACCGACCATCTGTACCGTTTCCTCGTTACCGTCGGCGTGTGCGAGGAGGAGCTGTACTACGCCATGCTCTCCGCGGGCGACATCGCGTCTGACGACGACGTCATCGAGCCGATCGTGCGCAGCGACGCGTTCGTGCGCGTCAAACAGATCCTGATCTCATCGGAAAACGGCCGCAGTGACGAAGAGATGCGCGCCCGGGCGGAACAAGCACGGGAACGCGCGGCGGCGGGCGAGGATTTCGACGCGCTCGTGCGGGAATACGGGGAAGACCTGTACATGTTCAATAACACCGACGGCTACTATATCTGCCGCGGCGTCTGGTATACCGAATTCGAGGATGCGGCATTCTCCCTCGCGATCGGCGAGGTGAGCGGCGTCGTCCGTTCGGACGCCGGATACAGCGTGCTGCTCCGCTGCCCGAAAGAAGAAAAGTATCTGCGCGCGCACATGGAGGATCTGTGCGGCGACTGGCGCGACGCGCAGTTCAGCCTGAAGATCGAGGCGCGCGCGGCCGGGCTGCAGGCAGAATGCCTTGACGCGCTGGCGGCGTATACGCCGCTCACCATGACGATGCCATGAGTATGCCGTCCGGAAAATCGTACGTCGGAAAAGCGAAGCGCCGCCGCCGCATACGGATTTTGATTCTCTGCGGTCTCCTCATCGCGGTGCTCCTCGCCGCGGTCCTGCTCGGGAAGCTGCTCAAGGACCGGCTGGACCGCACCTCGCCGCTGCTCTCCCTGACGGCACAAAAGGTCACGCTCGACGAATATCCGACAGCGGAAGAGGTGTTCCGCCCGGCAAGCCACGACGGAGACGCCGGCGGCAGCTTCGGACTGATCGAACCGGATCTGTACGCCGACGACGCGCAGCGCCGCGAGGCGTGCGCGCTCATCGCGGCGCTGTACGACGGCGTCTCGCTCGCCCCCGACGCCGAAGCGGAATCGGCCGCCGCGCTGATCCGCTGCGCACACGAACACCCGCTGACCGTGTCCGCCGTCCTTCCCGGCGATGTCGATCCGTCGAAGCTCGCCGCGCTCGCGGAGGCGGGCGCGGATGAGATCATCCTCACGCACGTCTGCGGCACGTCGCTCACCGCGCAGGCGCTCTCGATCCTGTGCGAGCTGACGGACGATCTGCACGCGCTCTATCCGGCGCTGCGCGTCGGCTTCGCCCTCTCTCCGGAGGTATTCGGCGACGGCATGTCCGCCGTATACCTCGAAACGCTCTCCGAGCGGGCGGATCTTCTGCTCCTCGACGCGCGGGAGGCGGAGGATCCGGGCGCGCTGTGCGCCGCCCTCGCCGGGAGCATCCGCTACTATCCGCTGCGCGTCCTGATCGCGGGAGAGGAGGCCGCCGTCTCCGCCCTCCGCTACGCCCTGCAGGAAGCAGGGATCCGTTCCGTACAGATCGCCGCCCGCTGAGAGGAGGAAACGGCCATGGGATCCGACGCATTCTCCGGCGTTCCCCGCGTCGTCCTCGACCGGGAGCTCTCCGTCCTCGCCGCGGACGAGGCGGCGCGCGCCTGCGGGATCCTGCCCGGCGAGCGGCTCGTTCCCCTGCAGGGGGAATGCGAGCGGCGGCGTCATGCGGCGTGTTTTTCCCGCGCGGCGAACACGCGCTACGACCCGCTCGGCGATCCCCAGAACGCCGCCCTGTTCCGGCTCCGGCCCGTGGGCGGTCATACCGTTCTGTACGTGGAATACGCCTATACGCTGTCGGAATGCAGAGCGTGCGGCGCGCTGTTTGCCGACATGCGTTCCTATCTGTCCGCATCCCTTCCCCGCCGCAAAGAGAGCCTTTCCCTGCTCATTCAGGCGGGCTTTTCTTTTTCCGCGCCCGCCCGGGACGCGGCGGATGCTCTGACGGAGGAAGCCGGATACGCCGCCCGCCGCGCCCGCGTGCCCTCGCGGCGGGGGATCGCGTGGGAGCTCGGAACGCTCGTGCGCTGTTATCTGCGCGGCGCCGCGGCACGGAACGTGATGCCGGACTGCGCCGTGCGCGCCGCGGCGTCCGAAGCGCCGCTCTTTACCGGAGCGGATCCCGAAAGCCTCCTTCTGATCCTCGCCCTGACACTGCGCGCGTGCGGCGATATCTCCTCGAACCGGACGGTCGACGTCTCATGCGAAGCGGAAAGCGGTGCGTGCCTTCTCTCTCTGTCCACCGAGGCGCCGGCGCTCGCGTCCTTGCTCGTCTTCACGTCGGATCTGTGCGCCGTCGCGCCGCGCTCCCCGTCGCAGCCCGGTCTTTTCGCCGCGGAATATATCGCCGGCATGTGCGGCTACGGGATCGCCGTCACGGGAGAGGACAGCCGCATCCGCATCTCGTTCCGGCTGCCCGCCGCCTCCCCGGACGACCTCTTCCGCTCTCCCTTCGAGACGGAGCGCCTGCTGGCTCCCGTCGTCGAAGCCGTGCTGCGTATCCTGTCCCTACCGGACGATCAGCAAAAGCACGAGCACCCATAACACGTCCGCCGCGCCTTCCCCTTCCGTGCAGAGGAGCAGGATCACCGCGAGGAGCAGAAGTTCCTCCCGTTCGAGCCCCGCAAGGAGCGCGGGGAACCCGCCTGTTTCCGCGGGCTTCTCCGGCGTACACTCCAACGCCATCTCCGGCTCGTTCTTCGGCGCCGCGTCTGCCGCGCCGGCAGGCGAAGACGTTCCCCTCCCCTCGTCTTTCCCCGCCGCCGGAGGCGGCGCGGGGGGGAGCGGGCACGCCCGTTCGCTTCGTACCGCCGCGGTCCCGTTCCCCGTCCGCACAAAGACGCTTCCGCCGTATCCGGGCGGGACGCGTCCCCCGTATCCGTCCGACGCGGCGCGCGCCGCCCCCATCCGATTCCGGCTGTACATCGCCTCACCTCACCCTTTCGGCTTCGGCGCTTCCAGCCCGCCGAGCAGATCCGTCACCTCCGTGACGCGCAGGATCTGATCGACCGCGCCGCGGCGCTTTTCGTTCAGGTACGGACGGAGCGCGCTGAGGAGCTTCTTCCGCTTTTCCGCGTCCGCCGCGCTCTGCGCGCCGTCCGCGCCCGTCCCCCCGCCCTGCACGAGCGGGCGGAGCGCCTCCATCATCTGCGGCAGCTTCTGCATCATGTCCTCCGTCACGGCGGGCGTCGATGGGGCGTTCCCGCTCTCTCCGCCGCGCAGACCTGCCAACAGCTTCCCGACGGACGGATCGGCGGCGATCGCCGCCACCGCGTCCCGCAGCTGCTCCTCCGATATTCCCTTCTCTCCGCTCACCGTCCGCCGCCTCCTCTCCGCGCGTCGTGATACGTCTGCGTGAGCGCCTCGAGCCGCGCCGTATCCTCCGGCGTGACCGACGCGAGCGTCCGCCGCAGCGCGTCGAAGTCGATCTTCTGCCGCAGGCGCGGCGGCGCCTCCAGTCCGAGCCCGGACGCCAGCATGCGCACCGCCTGCCAGAGTTTCTCGTCGCTCTTCTCGGCATAAGCGTGCACGGTACGGATATCCACCTTCATAACAGCACATCACCCTCCTTTGCTCTCACTATATGCGCGCGGCGCGCGTCTTGCCAATGCCGCGCCGAAAGGAACGTCATAATTTATGAAGATCCTCGTTTTTTCCGATTCGCACGGCGACGCGGACGGGATGCGGGAGGCGCTCGCCGCCCACCGGACGGCGGACGCCGCCGTCTTCTGCGGCGACGGTCTGCGCGATTTCGACGACGCGATGCGGGACTTCCCGCTCACGGCGCGGCTCGCCGTGACGGGCAACTGCGATGCCTCATCCATGCTCGCCGCCCTCGGCGTCTGTGCCCAGCCGGAGATCCTCGTCGAGCTCGAAGGCGTCCGTTTCCTCATCCTGCACGGGAACGCGCATCACGTCCGCGAAGGATACGACGTCCTGCTCGCGTACGCGGGACAGCGCCGCGCGGACGCCGTGCTCTTCGGCCATACGCATCTCCCGGAGAACAGCGTGCACCGCGATCCGATCAACCCGGAACACAGGATCCTGCTCTTCAATCCCGGATCCGTCGGGCGGTCGATCGTCCGTCCGTACGGGATCGTCACGGCGGAGGGCGGCGCCGTCTCCGCCGAGCACCGCCGCCTGACGGACATAACGTGAGGCGGCAAAAATGCAGGACGGCGGCGCAAAAATTGCAGATTTGCCCTTGACAGCGCTCCCCGTGCTGTGTTATAATTACGGTAACGACTTACCGCGGGAAGGAGAACATCATGAAACAGGTTTTGTCTGTATCCGGCCGTTCTTCCTTCCTCTTTACGTTCGTTCGCTATTACGCGGGCTTTTCTTTCTATTATTTTTGGTCCCGGCCTGCGGACTGCGTCCGAATGTAAGAACGGACTTTTCGATCGAAAAGCGGTTCTGTCATCGGACAGAGCCGCTTCTTTATATTCATATTCGCGTGGCAAACACGGAAAAGGAGACCGACATGAGTGATCTGAATCGCGCGCGCAGCGAGATCGCCGAGGCGGACCGGCAGATCGCGGCGCTCTTCGAACGCCGCATGGCGGCGGTCCGCGAGGTGGCGGCGTACAAAAAGGAGCACGGCCTGCCGATCCGCGACCCCAAGCAGGAAGAAGCCGTCCTCGCCCGCAGCGCGCAGTACGTCCGGGACCCGGAGATGCGTTCCTATTACGTCCGGCTGCTCGAGGAAACGATGGCGCTCTCGCGCCAGTATCAGCACCGGCTGATGGACGGGATCCGCGTCGCGTACAGCGGCGTGCCCGGCGCCTTCGCCCACATTGCCGCGCGCCGCATTTTCCCCGAAGGGGAACACCTCGCCTTCTCCGGTTTCGAGGAGGCGTACGCTTCCGTCATGCGCGGCGAGAGCGACTGCGCCGTGCTCCCGATCGAGAACAGCTACGCGGGGGACGTCGGTCCGGTGACCGACCTGATGTTCCGCGGCAGCCTGTTCGTGAACGGCGTGTACGATCTCCCCGTCGTCCAGAACCTGCTCGGGCTGCCCGGCGCGTCGCCGGACACGGTCCGCACCGTGCTCAGCCATCCGCAGGCGCTCAGTCAGTGCGCGGAATACATCCGCCGCCGCGGCCTGCGCACCGAGGAGGCGCCGAACACCGCCGTCGCCGCGCAGACCGTCGCTGAGAAGGGCGACCCGACGCTTGCCGCCATCGCCAGCGCGGAAACGGCGTCGCTGTACGGGCTGAGCATCCTCGACCACGACATCAACGAGTCCGCCGAGAACACGACGCGCTTCGCCGTTTTCTCCCGCTCGGAGAACACCGCCGAGCTGCCGCGCGACCGCGCGCATTTCATCCTGCTCTTCTCCGTCAAAAACGTCGCGGGCGCGCTCGCACAGGCGATCCGCGTCATCGGCGACTTCGGCTTCAATATGAAGGCGCTGCGCAGCCGTCCGATGCGCGAGCAGGCGTGGCAGTACTATTTCTACGTGGAGGCGGAGGGGGACGAGCGCTCCGAGAACGGCAGACGAATGCTGGAGACGCTCCGCGCACACTGCGGGATGCTGAAGGTCGTCGGTCACTACGCAGCGGGAGACGGCAGCCCGCGGGGAGGCGCCGAATGACGCTCACCGTACGGCTCGGCGAACACGGCTATGATATCACCGTCGAGCGCGGCGCGCTCAGCCGTGCCGGAGAGATCTTCTCTCTTTCGCGCCGGGTGCTCGTCGTGACGGACGACGGCGTTCCGGCGCAGTACGCCCGCGCCGTCGCCGCGCAGTGCGCCGACCCGCTCGTCGTGACCGTCCCCGCCGGAGAGGGAAGCAAATCGATGGAAACGTGCTCCGCGCTCCTGTCGCGGATGCTCGACGCCGGCTTCACCCGGCACGACTGCGTCGCCGCCGTCGGCGGCGGCGTCGTCGGCGATCTGGCGGGGCTGTGCGCCGCCCTCTACATGCGCGGCGTCGATTTCTGCAATGTCCCGACGACCGTCCTCTCGCAGGTGGATTCCTCCATCGGCGGGAAGACCGCCGTGAATCTGGACGGCGTCAAGAACGTCGTCGGCGCGTTCTATCAGCCGCGCGCCGTCCTGATCGACCCGGACGTGCTCGCCACGCTCCCGGCGCGGCAGATCGCGGCGGGAACGGCGGAGGCCGTCAAAATGGCGATGACCTCGGACGCCGCCTTCTTCTCCCTCTTCGAGGGGGACGCCGCGCCGCCGCCGGAGGAGATCATCCTGCGCGCGCTGCGGATCAAGGGCTCCGTCGTCGAGCAGGACGAACGGGAGACCGGTCTGCGGCAGATCCTCAATTTCGGACACACGATCGGACACGGGATCGAAGCCGCCGCGCCCGATCACGGACTTCTGCACGGCGAATGCGTCGCGCTCGGCATGATCCCGATGTGCTCGGACGCGGCGCGCGCGCGGCTGCTCCCCGTTCTGCGCCGTCTCGGGCTCCCGACGTCCTGCGAAGTCGACGCGGATGCCGTGTACGCCGCCATGCTCCATGACAAGAAGGCGGACGGCGACGCGGTGACCGTCGTCGAGGTCGAAACGATCGGCGCCTGCCGCCGGCGCTCCCTTCCCTTTTCCGCTCTGCGGGAAAGGATCGCGCGGATCACACGGAAAAACTGACGCCAAAGCGAAGCGAAAGCATTCGCGGAAAGGCAGGATACGGCAATGAAAAACACCTTCGGTCAAAGCCTCACCGTCACTCTCTTCGGAGAAAGCCACGGGGAGGAGATCGGCGCAGTCCTCGACGGGCTCGCCCCCGGCATCCCGGTGGACGAGGAGGCGATCCGCGCCCGCCTCGCGCTCCGGCGTCCCGCCGGGCGCATCTCCACGGCGCGGCGGGAGCCGGATGAATTCCGGATCGTCAGCGGCGTCTTCCGCCAACGGACGACCGGGACGCCGCTGTGCATCCTGATCCCGAACACCGCGGCGCACAGCGCGGACTACGAGGCGGCGCGCGCGCTCGCCCGCCCCGGCCACGCGGACTACACCGCGTACCGCAAATACCACGGATACGAAGACTACCGCGGCGGCGGACATTTCAGCGGCCGCCTGACGGCGGCGCTCACTGCGGCGGGCGCGATCGTTCTCTCCGCGCTCGCGGCGCGGGGCGTCCGGATCGGGACGCACGTGCTCCGCTGCGCCGGGATCCCGGACCGCCCCTTCGGCGATATCGCCGCCGATCTGACCGCGCTCGAGGGACGCGCCTTCGGCGTCCTTGACGAGACGGCGGGCGAGCGGATGATCCGCGGGATCGAGGCTGCCGCCGAAGCCGGCGACAGCGTCGGCGGCGTCACGGAGACGGCGATACTCGGTCTCCCCGCCGGCGTCGGGGAGCCGTGGTTCGACTCGCTCGAGAGCACGCTCTCCCATATGCTGTTCAGCATCCCCGCCGTCAAGGGCGTCCAGTTCGGGGACGGCTTCGCGCTCGCGGAAATGCGCGGCAGCGAAGCAAACGATCCCTTCCGGATGGAAGACGGACGGGTAGTGACCGTCTCGAACCATAACGGCGGCGTGAACGGCGGGATCTCGAACGGGATGCCCGTACTCTTGAGGTGCGCCGTCAAACCGACGCCCTCCATCTTCCGCGAGCAGCAGACGGTCGACTTTGTGCGCGGCGAGAACGCGGCGCTGACGCTGACCGGGCGGCACGATCCTGCCGTCGTCCACCGCGCGCGCGCGGTCATCGACTGCGCGGCGGCGCTCGCCGTCGCCGATGCGCTCGCCGTGCGGTACGGCACGGACGCGCTCGCCCGCGGCTGGGAAAAGGACGGAGGCGCCGAATGAAATACGGCTGCATCGGCGCGTCGCTGCCGCACAGCTTCTCCCGTGAGATCCACGAGAAGATCGGCGGATACGCCTACGAACTGCGTGAGCTGACGGAAGCGGAGCTGCCGGACTTTCTCACGAAAGACGACTTCTGCGCGATCAACGTGACGATCCCCTATAAGCAGGCGGTGATCCCGTATCTCGCGCACGTGAGCGAACGCGCCCGCGCCATCGGCGCCGTGAACACGATCGTGCGCCGGGAGGACGGTCTGTGGGGCTACAATACGGATTTCGGCGGTATGACGGCGCAGATGGAGCGCATGGGGCTCGACCCGAAGGGAAAGAAAGTCCTCGTCCTCGGTACCGGAGGCACGAGCCGCACGGCGTGCGCCGCCGCACACGCGCTCGGCGCCGCCTCCGTGCGCCGCGTCAGCCGCACGGCGCGGGAGGGATCCCTCACGTATGAAGAGGCGCTGCGCGATCACGCGGACGCGGAGATCCTCGTCAATACGACGCCCGTCGGCATGTTCCCCTCGCCCGAGGGGATGCCCGTCTCCCCCGACGCGTTCCCGCGCCTGACCGGCGTTCTGGACGCGGTCTACAATCCGCTCTCCACCCGGCTGGTGCTCGAGGCGCGCCGCCTCGGGATCCGCGCCGAAGGCGGACTGTACATGCTGACGGCGCAGGCCGTGCTCGCCGCGGAGATCTTCACCGGGCGCACGCTCGGAAAAGAGGCGACCGAACGCATCTTCGCCGAGGTACTGACGGAAAAAGAAAATATCGTGCTCATCGGCATGCCGGGGAGCGGCAAGACGACCGTCGGGAAACTGCTCGCCGCCCGCCTCTCCCGCCCGCACGTCGACACGGACGGGGAGATCGCCGCAGCAGCGGGCACGACGATCCCGGAGATCTTCGCCCGGCAGGGCGAGGAAGCGTTCCGGGACAGGGAGAGCGAGGTGATCCGCCGCCTCGCCGTCCGCGGCGGCTGCGTGATCTCGACGGGCGGCGGCGCGATCCTCCGCCCGGAAAACGTCGCGGCGCTCCGGCAGAACGGGAAGCTCTTCTGGCTGGATCGGCCGCAGGAACAGCTCGTGCCGACGGCCGACCGGCCGCTCGCCGATTCCGAAGAAAAACTCCGCCGGCTCGCCGCCGTGCGGGAGCCGCTGTACCGCGCCGCCGCCGACGTGACCGTCGACGCGGGCGTATCGCCCGAAGAAGCGGCGGATACCATCATAAAGGAGCTGCCATGAAGATCCTCGTACTGAACGGACCGAACATCAATATGCTCGGCATCCGCGAGCCGGACATCTACGGTCGCGTGACCTACGCCGATCTCTGCCGGATGCTGGAGGAGCACGCCCGCCGGAAAAACGTCGAGCTGGAGATCTTCCAGTCCAACCACGAGGGCGCGCTCGTCGACCGGATTCAGGAGGCGTACGGCGTTTGCGGCGGGATCGTCATCAATCCGGGCGCGTACACGCACACGAGCGTCGCCCTGCTCGACGCGCTGAAGGCCGTCTCGATCCCGGCGGTAGAGGTGCATATCTCCGACGTGTCGGCGCGCGAGGCGTTCCGGCAGATCAGCTACGTCCGGGCGGCGTGCCTGTGCACGATCTCCGGGCACGGCGTCGCCGGATACGCGGAAGCGATCGACTTCCTTCTGGATCGAGGAGGCGGGCAGCCATGACCGTCACCGTATTCCCCTCCCGCCCGACGGGGACCGTCGCCGCGCCGCCGTCGAAAAGCATGGCGCACCGGCTGCTGATCTGCGCCGGACTGACGGACGGCGTCACCGCCGTGCGCGGCGCCGCGCCGTCGGAGGATATTCTGGCGACGGCCGACTGCCTGCGTGCGCTCGGCGCCGCCTGTGATTTCGGAGACGACGGCGTCACCGTCACGGGCGGCGGACTGTGCCGTCCCGCGGGCGGCGCGATCCTCCCCTGCCGGGAGAGCGGGAGCACGCTGCGCTTCTTTCTGCCGCTCTGTCTGACCGGGCAGCCCGTCACCCTCACCGGTTCCCCCCGCCTCCTCGCCCGGCCGATGGACGTCTACGAGACGCTCTGCCGCGAGCGGGGGATCCGCTTCGAGGCGGGCGAGGACGCCGTGCGCGTCGAAGGGACGCTCGAGCCGGGGCTCTTCACCGTCCCCGGCGATATCAGCAGCCAGTTCGTCAGCGGACTTCTCTTCGCGCTGCCGCGCCTTTCGGGCGACAGCGGGATCCGTCTGATCCCGCCCGTCGAGAGCCGCTCCTATATCGGCATGACGCTCGACGCGCTGCGCCGCTTCGGCGTGCGGGCGGAGTGGACGGACGAGTACACGCTCGCCGTGCCGGGCGGACAGTCGTTCGGGCTGCCCTCCGGCACGTCGGAGGTGCGGGTCGAGGGAGACTGGTCGAACGCCGCGTTCTTTCTCGCGCTCGGAGTGCCAGTCACGGGGCTTGACCCGGACAGCCGCCAGGGCGACCGCGTATGCGTTCCTCTCATGGAGGCGATCCGCGCCGGCGGCGCGGAGGCGGACCTCACGGACTGCCCCGACCTCGCGCCGGTCCTCATGGCGTACGCCGCGATGCACGGCGGCGCCGTCTTCACCGGCACGCGGCGGCTGTCCATGAAGGAATCGGACCGCGGCCGCGCGATGGAGGCGGAACTCGCGAAATGCGGCGTCCGCGTGCGCGTCGATGAGGATCGGATCACCGTCGGGAGCGGTCTGCGCGCGCCGACGGAGGTACTGGACGGACATAACGATCACCGGATCGTCATGGCGCTCGCCGTGCTCTGCACGCGGACGGGCGGCACGATCCGCGGCGCCGAGGCGGTACGCAAAAGTTATCCGGACTTCTGGGAGATCTTCCAAGAAGCCGGAGCGGAGGTACGAACG